>Ga0187894_10000436_pt1 | contig 56134 bp, 38 predicted proteins | sample GBC1701081metaG_FD_136650 | JGI IMG/M metagenome (GOLD analysis project Ga0187894, IMG submission 136650) | White microbial mat communities from a lava cave in the Kipuka Kanohina Cave System on the Island of Hawaii, USA - GBC170108-1 metaG ...
CGCGGGAGCGTCACGCCTTTCTGCCCCTGGTACTTTCCGCCGCGGTCCTTGTAGGAGGTCTCGCAGACCTCGTCGGCCTCGAAGAACAGGAACTGCGCGACGCCCTCGTTGGCGTAGATGCGGGCGGGCAGCGGCGTGGTGTTCGAGAACTCCAGCGTGACGTGCCCCTCCCATTCGGGCTCCAGGGGCGTTACGTTTACGATTATCCCGCACCTGGCATAAGTCGAATTGTGGACGATCAGGTCATTTGCCACGAAGCTGTGCAGGCGTGGAACCGAGATGTCGAACACCTCTTCGCTGCCGATGTGGTCGATTGTCTTGACCACGTCCCAGACGGGGCCATCGAGGAGCGCTTCCATCAGAGGATCATGCGCGACCGATTTGTATGGCACCGACTGCCTGCCGACCGGTTGCACACCGATTGACCTCAGGCTGATCCCCGCAGTGGCTGCCGCGCTGCGCATCGCCGGCCAGAGCTCATTGGGAAGCGTATCAAAGTTACTCTTCCGTCGCGGTTGTTCGAGTATCAGCGGCAGGATTTCGGCCTCGAGGCGTCTTTGTTTGATGCAATCCGGTACGAAGCCGACAAGGTCCGCGAATCGACGGATCTGATCGCGATCGGTGATCTGGATTCTGCAAGCATTCGTGCCGATTGCCGTAACCTTTTCACGAATCAGTGAGAAGACTCCGAAACGCAGCAGCAGATGGTGAACGTCCTCGACAAGGCGACGGGACTTCGAGTAGTACTCGAGGTACACCCCGCCCTGCGAGTGGTACAAGCCACCATCTCCGCTGAAGAGCGCCTGCAGGAAGAGTCGAACGGATTCTCTTGGCGCCGTGAATACGCACTGCGGAACGAACTTGCCATCAGCGCCGACGTCGAGGCGGTGATTGCGCAGCCAGAGGTTTGCACGGTTCTTTTCGGGGATGCCGCCGCGCCCTTTGTGATTCACCAGGCGATAGCCGTATTTCCCATCGAAAGTCACGGTCCCGAGCGCAGCAGCTTTTACCGACGCCTCGAGCAATCTCACTAGAGCCGGATCAGCACTCGTGAACGAGGGGCTGTAACTTGAAGCCCTGCAGTGGCCCTCCGAGATCATCAAGCCTAGTAGTGACGCTTCCCAATCCGGAATTGGAGTCCTGCCGAATACGGGGATCTGCCGCGCAGCCGCAATTCGATCGCCGCACTGGAGCTGACTCAGCGGAACCCAGCCATGAAACGTAAGAAATGGATGGTTGGACGTTGCACGAATCCTGAGTCCGGACCGCGTTCGAAGCTCGAAGACGGGTTTTACCCCTTGTGGAATCAGTGCCGAAACCGCCGCCGGCTTCAACTGCAACTCTTCGATTCCGAGTGTCTTCGAGCCCCATTTCAAGTCGGTAATGGGCACGAAGGCACCAGTTTCGGCATCGACGACGCGAGTATCCCCGGTCACGCACTTGCCGAGGCAGACGGTGAGCACTTTCCTCGGAATCCGGAAGAACTCCACCGTACGTGCGAGCGCAAAGGAGTTCGGCGGGATGATGCAGACGTCCCCCTGGAAGTCGACGAAACTCTTGGGGTCGAAGTTCTTCGGGTCGACGATGGTCGAGTTGATGTTGGTGAAGATCTTGAATTCGGGCGCACAACGCACGTCGTAGCCGTAGCTCGAGGTGCCGTACGAAACGATCTTCCGCCCTTCCGCCATGCGGACCTGTCCCGCCTCGAACGGCTCGATCATTCCCTGCGCCGCCATGCGGCGAATCCACTTGTCCGACTTGATCGACATCAATCGCCCTCGACCTCGATGACCGGCATCCTGACCGTGCCGCGGACGGCGCCCGCCGCGAGCGCTCCCGCGGCGCGGCGCGCGATCGCATGATAGGCCGCCGCCACCGGCGACGCCGGGTCAGCGACCACGGTCGGGTGGCCCGAGTCAGCCTGCTCGCGGATCGCCGCGTCGAGCGGCAGTTCACCGAGCAGCGTGGTTTCGTAGCGTTCAGCGAGCGCGCGGCCGCCTCCGGCGTCGAAGACGTGCGATTCGTGACCGCAGGCCGGGCAGCGGTGCAGGCCCATGTTCTCGACGATTCCGAGCACCGGCACGCCCACCTTGCGGAACATCTGCAGCCCCTTGCGTGCATCGAGCAGCGCGATCTCCTGGGGCGTCGTGACGATGACCGCGCCCGAGACCGGCACCCGCTGGGCGAGCGTGAGCTGGATGTCGCCCGTGCCCGGCGGCATGTCGACGACCAGGTAGTCGAGTTCGCCCCAGCGTGTGTCCGCCAGCATCTGGGTCAGAGCCTGGGTCGCCATCGGGCCGCGCCAGGCCATCGGCTGGTCGGCGTCGATCAGGAAGCCGATCGACATGACCGGCAGGCCGTGGCCGCGCGGCGGGTCCAGCGTCTTGCCGTCGGCCGTGGTCGGCCGTACACCCTGCAGACCCATCATGCGCGGCAGGCTCGGCCCGTAGATGTCGGCATCAAGCAGCCCGACGCGCGCGCCCTGCGCGGCGAGCGCGAGGGCGAGGTTCGCCGCGACGGTCGACTTGCCCACGCCTCCCTTGCCCGACGCCACGGCGAGCACGTTGGCGACGCCGGCGATGTTCCGGATTTTCGGGTCTGCAACGAAGGGCGGAATGCGGGAGGCGATCTCGTAGCGGGGACGTACGTCGATCCCGGCCGCCCCCAGCGCCTCGTCCAGCGTTGCGCCGAGCGCGGCTTCGTAGCCCCCGACCGGAAAGCCGAGCACGATGCGGACCACGGGGCCGTCCGGTCCCTCGATGACCGATTCCAGGGCTCCGGCCTCGTCCAGTGACAGGCCGAGTAGCGGCTCGACGTACCGCCCGAGCACGGTTGTGAGACGATCGTTCAAGGACGTCGCCATGGATCCTTCCCGTCCGGAGGGGCGGCATTGTAGCTGAAGGAACCGTTGCAATTGGCCCGCCGGCGCGCTGTGGCATACTGATTGGTCAGCACTTTTCTGGATTCGTCCCACAAGAACAGCCGGGGTCGGATGGGCTTATTTGGTGGCTACCGGGCGGATCGCCTGATTGCCGAGGTACGGGAAAGTGGTGACCCGACCAGCGCAAAGGCGAAGGCTGCGCTGACCAAGCTCCAGGGGCTCGGTCTGACGGCCATACCGCCGATCGTGGACGCGCTCGCGACGTCCGACAAGCGCGAGACCGTCGCCTTCGTCGAGGCGCTGACACCCCTGATCGACAACAAGAGCTTCCCGCAGCTGGCGAAGGCGCTGGCGGAGGAGAACCCGCGCGCAGTCGCCGGTGTCGCCTGGGCGCTCGCCTCGTCGCGCAACTACTCGCCGAACCTCCTGCTCGAGCTCCTGCAGAATGCGGCGGTCTCGAAGCCTGCCGTGCTCGACGTGATTGCCTCGCAGAAGAACCGCTTCAACCTGCGCGACCTCCTGAACGCCGCGTACCAGCAGGACCCCAACGAGAAGGCGGCCCTGTTCCGGATCGCCGGCGAGCTGGTAGACGCAACGTCGGTAGACGAGCTGGTTGCACGCGTCGAGGGCAAGGACACCATCGCCCGCACGCACATCATCGCGCTGCTCGCCCGCTTCGACACGCCGAAGGTGCGCAGTGCCCTGCAGCGTACGCTCAAAGACCCCAACAAGCTGGTCCGCTCGGCAGCGCTGCGCGCGATCGCGAACGGCAGCGGCGAGGTGGATCCCGCCCTGGTCGCGCCGCTCCTGCGCGACCCCGAGCTCGACGTGCAGAATCCGGCGATCGAGCTCCTGTGCCGCAGCAAGCACCCGGAGACGGTCAAGCACCTCGTCGAGGTGCTGAAGGACGAGTCCGAGGGCGCGCGCCGCGCGGCGGTCGAGGTGCTGAACGTCGTCGGCGACGAAAACTCGGTGAAGTACCTGCTGAAGGCCATCCGGGACGCCGACTGGTGGGTCCGCAGCCGCGCGGCCGACGCGCTCGGCAAGATCGGCGGCCCGCAGGTGATCGGCGCCGCGCTGCAACTCGTCTCGGACAAGGACGACGAGGTGCGCCGCACCGCGATCGAGATCCTGAACCAGACCAAGGACGAGCGGGCGCTCGCCCACCTGATCGAGGCGACCAGGGACAAGGACTGGTGGGTCAGCGAGCGCGCAGTCGATGCGCTCGGCGAGATGAGCAACCGCAAGGCCGTGCCGCGCCTGATCGAGATGCTGAAGACCAACCCGAAGTCGGTGCCGAGCGTCGTGCGCGCACTCGGCAAGATCGGCGACGCGACGGCCACCGAGGGCGTGCTGGCTGCGCTCGACCGCTCCGAGACCGACATCCGCGTCGAGGGCATGTCGGCGCTCGCGCGGCTCGCCGACGACCGGTCGATCGACGCGGTGCGCGCCAAGATCCTGCCGTTCACGACGCTCACCGACCAGACGCTGGCCGGCGCGGCGCACCGCGCGATCACCGAGCTCGACAACAAGTTCGGCAACTCCACGATCATGTCTTCGCCGGGCACGCTGACCCAGGCGGCGGCGCAGGCGCGCGCCGACCAGCAGCGCACGATGCTGATCGAGTCCGCGGACGTCTCGGCGATCATGAAGCAGGCGGAGACGCTGCAGCGGCTGGACATCGCCACGCTCAAGCCCGGCGACGTCATCGAGGGCCGCTACAAGTACATCGAGCGCATCGGGCGGGGGGCATTCGGCACCGTGCTGCTGATGGAGGACACGGTCGTCGACGAGCGCCTGGTGCTCAAGTTCCTGAACCCGAGCATCTCGCAGGACGAGGAGATGATGCAGCGCTTCGTGCACGAGCTGCGTTACAGCCGCAAGATCACGCACCCGAACGTGATCCGCATCTACGACTTCCTGCACATACGCGGCAACTACGCGATCTCGATGGAGTACTTCCCGTCGCACACGCTCGGCGGGGAGGTCTCGGACGGCAAGCCGCTCGCGCTGCGCCGCGCCGTGCGCCTCGGCATGGACGTTGCCAAGGGCATGACGGTCGCGCACGCAGTCGGCATCGTGCACCGCGACCTGAAGCCCGCGAACGTGCTGATCAACGAAGAGGGTGTCGTCAAGATCGTGGACTTCGGCGTCGCCGCCGCGCAGCACCAGGGTGACACCCAGCTCACCAAGACCGGCTACGTCATCGGCTCGCCGAAGTACATGGCGCCCGAACAGATCCTCGGCAAGAAGGTGGACGAGCGGGCGGATATCTACTCGCTGGGCGTGATCATGTACGAGCTGCTGACCGGCACGCCTCCCTACCATCGCGGCGACCACATGTCGGTCATGTACCAGCACGTGCAGGGCCGCGCGCGGCCGCCGATCGAGCTCAACCCCGCGCTGCCGCAGGGCATTTCCGACCTCGTCATGAAATGCATGGCGGTGGACAAGGAGAAGCGCTTCGCCACGATGGACGAGGTCAATGTGGCGCTGGAGCGGTTCTTGTGATTCACTCGCGCGGCAATGCCGCGCATAGACGCATTTCTCAAGCTCGGTTCCGCCCAGGGATGCTCTGACGTCCACCTGGCGGTCGGCGTGCCGCCGATGCTGCGCATGAATGGCGACCTGGTGCCGATCCGGTTCCGCGAGCTCGCTGCCTCGGAACTCGAGGCCTACGTCATGGAGATCCTGTCGCGCAACCTGTCGGACCGGTTCAAGGGCGGCCACGACGTGGATTTCTCGTACGTATCCGAGGATGGCGGCCGGTTCCGCGTCAACGTATTCCGCAAGGACTCGGGGGTCGGCGCCGTGTTCCGGACCATTCCCGCCGAGGTGCCGACGCTCGACTCGCTGGCGCTGCCCGCGATCGTCAAGAAGCTCTGCGACTACCACCAGGGCATGATCCTGGTGACCGGTTCGACCGGCACCGGCAAATCGACGACGCTCGCGGCGATGATCGACATGCTCAACACGAACAAGAAGCTGAACATCATCAGCCTCGAGGACCCGATCGAGTTCGTCCACCGCAGCAAGCAGAGCCAGGTGGTGCAGCGCGAGCTGGGCACGCACCTGCCGACTTTCGCCGAGGGCGTGCGCGCCGCGATGCGCGAGGACCCGGACGTGATCCTGGTCGGCGAGCTGCGCGATCCCGAGACGATCGCGATGGCGATGACCGCTGCCGAGACCGGGCACCTCGTTCTCGGGACCTTGCACACGACCAGCGCGGTCAAGACGATCGACCGCATGATCGACGCCCTGCCGGCCGACGAGCGCGAACAGACCAAGAGCTTCCTCGCACAAAGCCTGATCGCCGTGATCACGCAGGTGCTGGTCAAGCGGCCGGAGGGCCGCGGGCGCCGCGCGGTCTGCGAAGTCATGGTCATGAACCGCGCAATCGCGAAGCTGGTGCAGACCGACCAGACGCACCAGATCCCCGCCCAGCTGCAGACCGGCAAGGAACTCAGCATGGAGCTGATGGACCAGGCGCTGCAGCGCGCGATCATGGCCAAGGAAGTGGACCCGGACGACGCCTACACCTACGCGAACGACAAGAAGCTGTTCTCCAAGTTCGTCGTGGACCGGAGCCTGCTGCCCCGGTTCGAGACGCTCTGAGGCGGCGCCTTGGCACGCATCGACGAATATCTCGAGGAGATCCTGAAGCGCGACGGTTCGGACCTGCACTTCATGGCCGGCGACCCGCCGCGCATCCGCCAGTACGGGAAGCTCGCGCCATTGCGCTCCGAGCGCCTCGGGGCCGACTTCGTGCGCGAGACGATCTACGAGATCATGCCGCGCAAGGCGCTCGACCGCCTCGAGACGCGCGATGGCACGGACTTTGCGTACTCGCTCGGCACGCTGGCGCGCTTCCGGGTCAACGTGCTCCGGCAGCTGAATGGCATGGGCGCAGTGTTCCGCGCGATCCCGTCGAAGGCGCAGACGCTCGAGCAACTGCGCATGCCGGAGGCCGTACGGAACCTCGCCAAGGTCTCGAACGGCCTCATCCTGGTGACCGGCAAGACCGGATCCGGAAAGTCGACGACGCTCGCGGCGATGATCGATGACATCAATTTGCGCATCAAGGGGCACATCCTCACGATCGAGGACCCGATCGAGTTCGTGCACCCGCGCAAGAACTGCCTGATCAGCCAGCGAGAGATCGGCGCGCACGCGGAATCGTTCGCCTCGGCGCTGCTGTCGGCCCTGCGCGAGGATCCGGACGTGATCCTGGTCGGCGAGTTGCGCGACCTCGAGACCATCTCGACCGCGATCACCGCCGCCGAGATGGGCATCCTCGTGATGGCCACGCTGCACACCAACGGCGCGGCCGCGACCGTGGACCGCATCGTCAACGCCTTCCCTGCCGACAAGCAGAACCACGTGCGGACCATGCTCTCGACCTCCCTGCGCGGGGTCGTGTCGCAGCAGTTGATCACGCGCAAGGGCACGCCCGGGCGCGTGGCCGCGCTCGAGGTGCTCATCAATACGCCGGCCGCCGCGAACCTGATCAGGCAGGGCAAGATCGACCAGTTAGAGTCCACCATGCAGTCCGGTGCGGCCGCGGGCATGCGCACCATGGACTCGGCGATCGAGCAGCTGCTCGAGCAGGGCCTGGTCAGTGGCCGCTCCGCCTTCGAGAAATCCATCAACAAGGCCAAGTTCGAGGCCGGCCGCGAGCAGGACTGATGGCGCGGCGCATCCTGGTCACCAGCGCCCTTCCCTACGCGAACGGGCCGACCCACCTCGGGCACATGACCGAGACCATCCAGTGCGATATCTGGGTGCGCGCCATGCGCCTCATGGGCCACGACGTGGTCTACGTCTGCGCCGATGACACGCACGGCACGCCGGTCATGCTGAAGGCCGAGGCCGAGGGCGTGACGCCGGAGCAGCTGATCGAGCGCGTGGGCACCGAGCGGCGCGCCGACTTCACGGCTTTCGGCATCGGCTTCGACAACTACTACACGACGCACTCGGAGGAGAACCGGCGCCTCACCGTGCGCATGTACGAGGCGCTCGTGAAGGCCGGGCACATCACGCGGCGCAGCGTCCGGCAGGCCTTCGACGAGAAGGCGGGCATGTTCCTGCCGGACCGCTACGTCAAGGGCACCTGCCCGCGCTGCCGGACGCCGGACCAGTACGGCGACAGCTGCGAGAATTGCGGCGCCACGTACTCGACTTCGGACCTGATCGATCCGGTGTCAGTGGTCTCGGGCACGCGCCCGATCGAACGCGAGTCCGAGCACATTTTCTTCCGGCTCGGCGATTTCGAGCCGATGCTGCGCGCGTGGACCCGCTCCGGGACCCTGCAGACGGCGGTCGCCAACAAGCTGGATGAGTGGTTCGACGCGGGGCTGCGCGACTGGGACGTGTCGCGCGACGCGCCCTACTTCGGCTTCGGGATTCCGGATGCGCCCGGCAAGTACTTCTACGTCTGGCTCGATGCGCCGGTCGGCTACATGGCGAGCTTCGAAAACCTGTGCGCGCGCCGGGGACTGTCGTTCGACGACTACTGGGCGCCCGGCAGCACGGCCGAATTGCACCACTTCATCGGCAAGGACATCCTGTACTTCCACTCGCTGTTCTGGCCGGCGACGCTCGAAGGCGCGGGGTTCAGGAAGCCGACGGCCGTGCACGCGCACGGCTTCCTGACCGTGAACGGCGAGAAGATGTCCAAGTCGCGCGGCACCTTCGTGACCGCGCGGCGCTACCTCGACCGGTTGCCGCCCGAGTACTTCCGCTATTTCCTGGCGGCCAAGCTCGGGGCCGGCCTCGAGGACATCGACATGAACCTCGACGAGTTCGCGACCCGCATCAACGCGGAACTGGTCGGCAAGCTGGTCAACATCGCGAGCCGCTGCGCGAGCTTCATCCACCGCGGCCACGGCGGCCGGCTCGCTGCGGCGCTGCCGGATCCGGCTCTGTACCGCGAGTTCGCAGACGCCGGCGCCGGCATCATGGAAGCCTGGGAAACGCTCGAATACGCCGCGGCCGTGCGCGAGACCATGGCGCTCGCCGACCAGGCGAACCTGTACATCGACCGCCAGAAGCCCTGGCTCGCCGCCAAGGACCCGGCACGCGCCGCCGAGGTGCAGGCGATCTGTACCCAGGGCATCAACCTGTTCCGCGTGCTGATGGCCTACTTGAAGCCCGTGCTGCCGAAGACAGCGGAACAGGCCGAGGCCTTTCTCGGCGCCCCGATCTCGCGCTGGCGTGATGTCGAGACACCGCTCGTCGGCAGCGTGATCAGCGAATACCGGCCGCTTGCGACGCGCGTGGACGCGACGGCCGTGCAGGAACTCGTGGAGACGCCCATGACCCCGACCGAAAGTTCGACCCCGGTGGCGCCCGCTCCTGCCGCTTCCGCCGCGGCCGGGCCGGCCCAGATCACGCCCGACGACTTCGCGAGAGTCGATCTGCGCGTCGCGCGCGTCGAGGTTGCGGAGTTCGTCGAGGGCGCGGACCGCCTGCTCAAGCTCGGCGTCGAGCTGGGCGGCGAGCGCCGGACCATCTTCGCCGGCATCCGTGGCGCCTACGAGCCATCAGCCCTCGTCGGCCGGCACATCATCGTGGTCGCGAATCTCAAGCCCAAGAAGATACGCTTCGGCACCTCCGAAGGCATGGCCCTCGCAGCCTCGGATGACTCGGGCCTGTTTCTCCTCGCTCCGGACTCCGGCGCCCGGGCCGGCATGAAAGTGAGCTGAGGCCGGCGCCGTGGATGCGCTCGCCGCGCGCATCGACGCGCTGCTGCCGCAGACCCAGTGCCGCCGCTGCGGCTTCGTCGCCTGCCGGCCCTACGCCGAGGCGCTCGCGCGCGGCGAGACGGAGCTCAACCGCTGCCCGCCGGGCGGCGCTGCGCTCATCGATCAACTCGCGGCGCTGCTCGGCCGCCCGCCGCGGACGCTCGATCCCGCCTGCGGAGCGGAGGGCCCGCCGCGCGTGGCAATCATCGAAGAACCCGCCTGCATCGGCTGCGCGCGCTGCCTCGAGCCCTGCCCGACGGATGCGATCATCGGCGCCCGCAAGCACGTGCATACGGTCATCGCCGCGGATTGCAGCGGCTGCGAGCTCTGCATCCCGACCTGCCCGGTGGATTGCATCCACATGGTCACGGCGCCGGAAGTGGCCGGCGGGAACGCTTCGCACTTCCGCGCGCTCTTTGAGCGGCGAACCGCCAGGCTCGCGCGGGACGATGGCCACTAGGCCGCGCCGCAGGCGAACCAGGCGCCTCGGAACCGCGCAGGTCCGCCTGCTCTACGGGCGCCTGCGTGTCGCAATTCCCGCACCGCGCAGCGAGCTCGTGTACCGGTCGCCCTACCAGCTGCTCGTTGCCGTGATCCTGTCGGCCCAAGCCACTGACAAGAGCGTCAACCTCGCGACCGAGCGCCTCTACCCGGTCGCCGGCACGCCGGAGGCGATCGTCGCGCTCGGCGCGCAGAGGCTCGCCGGTTACATCCGCACGATAGGCCTGTGGCGCACGAAGGCGAAGAATGTCGTAGCCGCCTCGCGCATGATCCTCGAGCGCCACGGCGGCGAGGTGCCGCGCGAGCGCGCCGCGCTCGAAGCCCTGCCCGGCGTCGGGCGCAAGACCGCGAACGTCGTCATGAACTCCGCCTTCGGCGAGCCGACGATCGCGGTAGACACGCACATTTTTCGCGTCGCAAACCGCACCGGGCTCGCGCCGGGGCGCAATGTCCGCGAAGTCGAAGATGGCCTGGTCGCGGTCACGCCGGCTGAATTCGCGCTGGACGCGCATCACCTGCTCATCCTGCACGGGCGCTATACCTGCATGGCGCGCAAGCCGAAGTGCCCGCAGTGCGCGATCCGCGATCTCTGCCTGTGGCCGCACCAGACCGCGGCCGCGGCGGGCGTCACTTCTTCGGGATGAAGAGGTCGGTCAGCGTCCCCTCGTAGGCCTCCGCCGCGAAGGCGACGGTCTCCGAGAGTGTCGGGTGCGGGTGGACGGTGAGGCCGATGTCGGCCGCAGTCGAGCCCATCTCGATCGCGTGTGCGACTTCCGAGATCAGGTCGCCCGCGTTGGTGCCGACGATGCCGCCGCCGACCACGCGGTGGGTCTCCGGGTCGAACAGGAGCTTCGTGAAGCCCTCGTCGCGGTTGAGCGCCAGCGAGCGCCCGCTCGCCATCCACGGGAACATCCCCTTCTCGTACTTGCGCCCCCCGGCCTTCGCCTCGGTTTCGGTCAGGCCGACCCAGGCGACTTCGGGATCGGTGTAGGCGACCGAGGGAATCACGCGTGCGTCGAAGGCGCTTTTCTGCCCCGCCGCGACCTCGGCGGCGACCTTGCCCTCGTGCGTCGCCTTGTGGGCGAGCATGGGCTGGCCGACGATGTCGCCGATCGCGAAGATGTGCGGGACATTGGTGCGCATCTGGCGATCGGTCGGGATGAAGCCGCGCTCGTCTACCGAGATCCCGGCCGCCCCGGCGCGTATCGCCTTGCCGTTCGGCACGCGCCCGACGGCGCACAGCACGCGGCCGTAGAGCGCGGGCGCGGGCGCATCCTTGCCCTCGAACGCGACCTCGAGCCCCGCCTCTTTCGCCGCCACGCCCGCCACCTTCGTGCCGGTCAGGACCGCGTCGTAGCGCGTCCTGAGCCGCTTCTCGAGCGGCCGCACGAGGTCGCGGTCGCATCCAGGCATGAGCGTGTCGGTCATTTCGACGACGCTGACTTCCGAGCCGAGCGCGTCGTAGACGCAGGCCATCTCGAGCCCGATGATGCCGCCGCCGATGACGAGAAATCGCTTCGGGATGTCGGCGAGGTCGAGCGCGCCGGTCGAGTCGACGACGCGCGGGTCGTCTGGCAGGCCCGGGATGCGCGCAGGCTCCGATCCCGCGGCAACGATGCACTGCTCGAAGCCGATGATGCTGCGACCGCCTTTCTCATCCACGAGCTCCACGCGGTGCGGCGAGACGAAGCGCGCGGTGCCGCGCACGACCATCACCTTGCGTTGCTTGGCCAGGATCGTGAGACCGGCGGTCAGCTTGCCGACGATCCGGTTCTTCCACTGCTTGAGCGCCGCAGCGTCGATCACCGGCGCCTGGAAACGGATCCCGTGCGCGGACATCGCGTGCGCCTCCTCGATCACGCGCGCGGCATGCAGCAGGGCTTTCGAGGGGATGCAGCCGACGTTCAGGCACACGCCACCGAGCTGCGGCCACCGGTCGACGAGCGTCACCGGCAGCCCGAGGTCCGCGGCGCGGAATGCCGCCGTGTAGCCGCCGGGTCCGGCACCGATCACGAGCAGCTGGGCCGATGTGTCCGCGGCCGGCTCGGGTGCTCCGGGCGCCGGCTTCGGCGCGACCGGCGCCGGCGTTGCGGGCGCGGTCGGCGGCGCCTTCTCGAGCACCACGGTTTCGCGCAGCGCAGGTATCCGGACGGTATCGCTCGTGCCCGCCTGCACGAGGGCGATCAGCGAGTCCTTCGAGACGCGGTCGCCCTTCTTGACCTTCAGCTCCTGGATCACTCCGCCGGCCGTCGCCGGCACGTCCATCGTCGCCTTGTCGGTTTCGAGCGTGATGAGCGGCGTTTCGGGTTCGACCCGATCGCCCGGCTTGACCAGCACCTCGATGACTTCGACGTCCTTGAATTCGCCGAGATCCGGGATGCGCTGCTCGACCGCCTGGCTCAAGGCACCGCCTCGGTGAGGCTCGCGGGCGCGGCCAGCGCCCCGGCGAGCGCGACCACGAAGCGCACGGCCTCTGCACCGTCGATGACGCGGTGGTCGTAGGACAGCGACAACGGCAGCATCAGGCGCGGCTCGAACTTGCCCGCCTGCCACACCGCCCGCTGCTGCGAGCGTGAAACGCCGAGGATCGCGACCTCGGGCGCGTTGATGATCGGCGTGAATGCCGTGCCGCCGATGCCGCCCAGGCTCGAGATCGTGAAGCAGCCGCCCTGCATCTCGCTCGCCGTGAGCTTCCCGGCACGTGCCTTGCCGGCGAGCTCGCCGAGGTCGCGCGCAAGTTCGTAGACGTCCTTGCGGCCCGCGTCGCGGATAACGGGCACGACGAGCCCGTTCGGCGTTTCGGCGGCGAAGCCGAGGTGCAGGTACTTCTTGAACACGAGGTCATGGCCGCTGGAATCGAGCGAGGCGTTGAAGTTCGGGAATTGGGCGATGACTTTCGCACAGGCCCGCGCGATGAACGCGAGCGGCGTCAGCTCGATGCCGCGGCCCGCCGCGCGCTCCTTGAGCGAAGCGCGAAGCTTCTCGAGTTCCGTGACATCCGCCTCGTCGTGCTGCGTGACGTGCGGGATGTTGACCCAGGCCGCCTGCAGTCGCGCCCCGGAGATTTTCTGGATCCGGCCGAGCGGCTTGACCTCGACCGGCCCAAAGGATGCGAAATCGACTTCATGCACCCTCGGGAGCGCTGCGCCCGCGGCTGTGGCCGGCGTCTGCGGCGATGCGAGCGCGCGTTTGACCCGGGCCTTGACGTCGTCCTCGCTGATGCGGCCCTTGAGCCCGGTGCCCGTAACGCGCGCAAGATCGACGCCCAGCTCGCGCGCGAAGCGCCGCACGCCGGGACTCGCGTGCGCCGTGCGGTTGTCGGCGGGCGGCAGGCCGGCGGGCGCTGCTGATGCCGGGGCCGTCATCCGCACGGTTGCCTCAGGGCTCGGCGCCCGCGGGGGCGCGGCCGGGGCTACTGCAACCGCCTCGGCCTTCGGCGCGGCAGCGGCCTCGCCAGTCTCGACGATCGCTATCGCGGAGCCCTTCGACACGCGGTCGCCCTTCTTCACCGCCACTTCCGCAATGCGGCCCGCGGCGGTCGACGGAACGTCCATCGTGGCCTTGTCGGTCTCGAGCGTGATGAGCGGCGCCTCGACGGCGACCGTGTCACCGGCCTGCACCAGGACTTCGATGACCTCGACGTCGGCGAAATCTCCGAGGTCGGGCACGACGACCGTGGTCTTGCCGGCCATGCTTGCTCAGCTCTCCAGCGGTTCGGGCTTGGCCGGGTCGATGCCGAACTTCTTGATCGCGAGCGTGACGCTCGAACGGTCGATGCGCCCGTCGTCCGCGAGCGACTTGAGCGCGGCAAGCACGATCCAGCGACGGTCCACCTCGAAGTGGGCGCGCAGCGCCTCGCGCGCGTCGCTGCGGCCGTAGCCGTCGGTGCCGAGCGCAACGTAGCGGCCGGGCACCCATTGCCGGATCTGGTCGGCGACGGTCTTCATGTAGTCGGTCGCGGCGATGAACGGCCCCTGCCGGTCGGCCAGGCACTCGCGCACCCACGGCTGGCGCGGTTTGTCGCCCGGCCTCAGCAGCGCCGCGCGCTCGGCGGCGAGCGCGTCGCGCCTGAGCTCGGAGAAGCTGGTGACGCTGAACACATCGGCCGGGATGCCGAACTCGGATTCCAGCAGCTCCGCCGCGGCGAGCACCTCGCGCAGGATCGTGCCGGAGCCGAGCAGGGTCGCACGCACCGCGCCGCGGCCGCCGATGTGCAGCAGGTACATGCCGCGCAGGATCCCCTGCTCGACGCCCTTCGGCATGGGCGGGTGGGCGTAGTTCTCGTTCATGCAGGTGATGTAGTAGAAGACGCCTTCCTGCTCGGCGTACATGCGTCGCAGGCCGTCCTGCATGATGACCGCGAGCTCGTACGAGAAGCAGGGATCGTACGCAACGCAGTTCGGGATCGTGGACGCGAGCAGGTGGCTGTGGCCATCCTGGTGCTGCAGGCCCTCGCCTGCGAGCGTCGTGCGTCCGGCGGTCGCGCCCAGCAGGAAGCCGCGCGCCTGCATGTCGCCCGCCGCCCAGGCGAAGTCGCCGATCCGCTGGAAGCCGAACATCGAGTAGAAGATGTACATCGGGATCATGTTGATCCCGTGGTTCGCGTACGCCGTTCCGGCCGCCATCCATGAGCAAAGGGCGCCGGGCTCGTTGATGCCCTCCTCGAGGATCTGGCCCTTCTTGTCCTCCTTGTAGTACATCAGCTGGTCGGCGTCCTGCGGCGTGTAGAGCTGGCCAACCGACGAGTAGATGCCGACCTGGCGGAACAAACCTTCCATGCCGAAAGTGCGCGCCTCGTCCGGCACGATCGGCACGACGTGGGACCCGATGTTCTTGTCCTTGAGGAGCTGCGTCAGGATCCGCACGAACACCATCGTGGTCGAGATCTCACGCCCCTCGCTGCCGTCCAGCAGGCTCTTGAAAGCCTCGAGCGGCGGGACCGCGAGCGGCGGCGCCTGCGTGCGGCGCACCGGCAGCGAGCCGCCGAGCGCCTTGCGCCGCGCCTTGAGGTACTGCATCTCGGCGCTGTCCTCCGCCGGCTTGAAGAACGGCAGCCGGGCGATCTCTTCGTCGGAGAGCGGGATGTTGAAACGGTCGCGGAAGGCCTTGAGCGCCTCGTCGTCCATCTTTTTGGCCTGGTGCGCGACGTTCAGGGCCTCGCCGGCCTTGCCCATGCCGTAGCCTTTGACGGTCTTCGCGAGGATCACCGTCGGCCGGCCCTTGTGCGAGACCGCCGCCGCATAGGCGTTCCAGACCTTGAGCGAGTCGTGGCCGCCGCGATTCAGCAGCGCGATCTCCTCGTCCGACATGTTGGCGACGAGTTCGAGGCACTCCGGGTACTGCCCGAAGAAGTGCTCGCGCGTGTACGCGCCGCCCTTGGCCTTGAAGTTCTGGTACTCGCCGTCGACCGCCTCCTCCATGCGCTGGCGCAGCATCCCGGTGGTGTCGCGCGCGAGCAGCGGCTCCCAGCGATAACCCCAGATCACCTTGACGACGTTCCAGCCGGCACCGAGGAAGGCAGCCTCCAGCTCCTGGATGATCTTGCCGTTGCCGCGCACCGGGCCGTCGAGGCGCTGCAGGTTGCAGTTGATGACGAACAACAGGTTGTCGAGTTTCTCGCGCACCGGCATGGTCAGCGCGCCCATCGATTCCGGCTCGTCCATCTCGCCATCGCCGAGAAAACACCAGACCTTCTGGTCCGACGACTCGACCAGGCCGCGGTGCTCGAGGTAGCGCACGAAGCGCGCCTGCATGATCGCCTGCAGCGGCCCGAGGCCCATCGACACGGTCGGGAACTGCCAGAAGTCCGGCATCAACCACGGGTGCGGATAGGACGAAAGCCCCTTACCGCCGACTTCCTGGCGGAAATGACGCAGCTGCTCTTCCGTAAGCCGTCCTTCGAGGTAGGCGCGGCCGTAGATTCCGGGGCTGGCATGACCCTGGATGAAGATCATGTCGCCGCGGTGGTGGTCCGAGGGCGCGCGCCAGAAGTGGTTGAAGCCAACCTCGTAGAGCGTCGCCGAGGACGCGTAAGTGGCAATGTGGCCGCCATACTCGGTGCTGATGCGGTTCGCGTGCACGACCATTGCGACGGCGTTCCAGCGGATCAGCGCCTCGATGCGGCGCTCGATCGCGCGGTCGCCCGGGTAGGGCTTCTCGCGCGAGACGTGAATCGTGTTCTGGTAGGCGGTATTGGCCTTGAACGGCAGCCAGGCGCCGGAGCGTCGCGCGTGGTCGATCAGGCGATCCAGCAGGAAGTGCGCGCGGACCGGGCCATGAACTTTCAGCACCGCGTCGATGGACTCGATCCAGTCCCGGGTCTCGAGTGGATCGATGTCGCGGCTGTCGGGGCCGTCAGCCATGCTGGTCCTCGGATCGTTACCCACGCCGGCGGCCGGCCCGATATGATCCGTTCTGCGGCGCCCACGGGTCAAGAATCAATTCTCCTTGTCGAGCCCGAATTCCACACTGACGATCACGCGGCCGGACGACTGGCACCTTCACCTGCGGGACGGCGCCGAACTCGCGTCGGTCGTCGGCCACAGTGCGCGCGCCTTCGCGCGCGCCATCGTCATGCCGAACCTGAAGCCGCCCGTCACCACCGTCCCGCAGGCGGCACGCTACCGCGACCGCATCCAGGCGGTCTTGCCCGCGGGCGCCGCCTTCGAGCCCCTCATGACGCTCTACCTGACCGAAGCGACCGTGCCCGCGGAGATTGACGCCGCCGCGGCGAGCGGGTTCGTGGCCGGGGTGAAGCTCTACCCGGCCGGTGCGACGACGCACTCCGACGCGGGCGTCACCTCGATCGCCCGCTGCGCGGCGGTGCTCGCCCGCATGGAAGAACGCGACCTCGTGCTCCAGGTGCACGGCGAGGCGACCGGCGACGACATCGACCCGTACGACCGCGAGAGCGTATTCATCGATCGCGAGCTCGCACCGCTCGTGTCGCGCCACCCGCGGCTGCGCATCGTGCTCGAGCACGTGACGACCCGGGCCGGCGTCGAGTTCGTGCGCGCCGCCGGCGAAAACGTCGCCGCGACGGTCACGCCCCAGCACCTGCTCTACAACCGCGGCGCGATGTTCCGCGGCGGACTCAGGCCGCACCTGTACTGCCTGCCGGTCCTGAAGCGGGAGCGCGATCGCGAGGCGCTCGTCGAGGCGGCGACTTCGGACGACGGGCGCTTCTTTCTCGGTACGGACAGCGCACCCCACGCGCGCGGCGACAAGGAGTCGGCCTGCGGCTGTGCGGGCGTGTTCTCGGCGTCGGCGGCGATCGAGCTCTATGCGCGCGCCTTTGAGGAGGCCGGCCGACTCGACCGGCTCGAGTCGTTCGCGAGCTTTCGCGGCGCGGACTTCTACCGCATGCCCCGCAACCGCGAGCGGATTACGCTCGAGCGACGCGCCTGGACGGTGCCGAAGAGCCTGCCGTTCGGGACCGGCGAGATCGTGCCGATGTGCGCGGGCGAGAAGCTCGCCTGGCAGTTGCGCGCCGAGGGCGGCAAGGCATGAACGCCGGAGCGCCCGCCATGCGCGACCGCTTTCGCGGCTTTCTGCCCGTGGTCGTCGACGTCGAGACCGGCGGCTTCAATGCCGCGACCGATGCGCTGCTCGAAATTGCCGCAGTACTGATCGAGATCGACGCCGACGGGCGCCTGGTGCGCGGCGCGACCCACCGCCAGCACGTCAGGCCTTTCGAGGGCGGGCGCCTCGACGCGGCCTCCCTCGCGGTCAACGGGATCGACCCCTACCACCCGCTGCGGATCGCTTCGACCGAGAGCGACGCGCTCGGCTCGATCTTTGGCGAGGTGCGCCGCGCCGTGCGCGAGCAGCAGTGCACGCGCGCGATCCTCGTCGGGCATAACGCCTCTTTCGACCTCGGATTCCTGAATGCCGCGGTCGCGCGCGCGGGGATCCGCAGGAACCCGTTTCACCCGTTCTCCAGCTTCGATACGGCCACGCTCGCCGGCGTCGCCTTCGGGCAGACGGTGCTCTCGCGGGCCGCGCAGGCCGCGGGCCTCGAGTGGGATTCCGGGGAAGCACACTCGGCCTCCTACGACGCCGAACGGACGGCGGATCTCTTTTGCGTCGTATGCAACCAGTTCCGGCCGCTGTACGAGGCGGCGGCGGAACGCATCGCGGCGTCCCTGGACGCGCCGGCAGAGCCGCCGAATCCGCTGCTGGAGCCGGCGCCGGAATGATCTGGAGGGGTCAGGCCCCTTGAATCATTTGGAGGGGTCTGACCCCTCCAAATGATTCAAGGGGCCTGACCCCTCCAGATCACGCGATCGCGCCGGCTTCCTGCAGCAGTGACTGGAGTTCGCCGGAGCGGTACATCTCCGCGACGATGTCGCAACCGCCGACCAGCTCGCCCTTGACATAGAGCTGCGGGTAGGTTGGCCAGTTCGAGTAGGCCTTGAGCGCCTCGCGCAGCTCCGGCTCCTCGAAAATGTTGACGTGCTGGTAGCTCGCCTTCAGCGCGCGCAGCGCACCGGCGGTCTGCGCGGAAAAGCCGCACTGCGGGAAATCGGGCGTGCCCTTCATGAACAGCACGACCGGCGCGGCATCGAGTTGCTCCCGGATCTTCCGGGTCGTCGCTTCGTCGATCATCGTCTTCCTGGCTCCTTTTCGGCGCTAAGCCGCCGCGCGTCCGCGCGCTCGACCGTTGCCCACTGGTCTGCGGGCGTCATCCTGATCCAGCCGGCGATCTCCTCGAGCGTCCGGTAGCAGCCGCGGCAGACACCCCGTTCGTCCAGCGTACAGATATTCAGACAGGGTGAACTGGGGCCGCGTTCGTCCATGGCTGCCGAGGCCTAAGCGTTTGAATTATGGGGTGCCGTGGCCTATACTTCAATGAATCCAGGGGAGGCACGCCATGAATCCGCTCTTGAGCGTCAAGGGTTCACTCATTACGGGCTTCGTCATCGCGATCCTGTTCGCGGTGTTCGCGGTGGACGGCGGCTGGAACGAACTCGGGCTCGCGCGCTGGCTGCACATCATTGCCGGCATCACCTGGATCGGCCTGCTCTACTACTTCAATGCCGTGCAGGTGCCGGCGCTCGCGGAGGCCGCGGCCGACAAGGGTGGCCCCGGCGGTGCGGGCATCACGAAATACGTCGCCCCGCGCGCGCTGCTGTGGTTCCGCTGGGCGGCCGTCGTGACCTGGCTGACGGGCTTCTGGTACCTCGCCCGGGCGGGCGCGCTCGGTGCATTTGCGCTCGGCATGGGCGGCGGCGAAGTCAACACCTACCAGTTCGTGATCGGCGTCGGCGTCTGGCTCGGCACGATCATGCTGTTCAACGTCTGGGGCCTCATCTGGCCGAACCAGAAGAAGATCCTCGGCATCGTGCCCGCTACGGACGAGCAGAAGGCAGCAGCTCGCAAGACCGCGCTGTACGCCTCGCGCATCAACTACATCCTGTCGATCCCGATGTTGCTGTGCATGGCGGGCGCGACTCACGGACTTCCCTTCTAGTGACTCCGCGGGGACCGTCGCCTTTGCCGGCTTTGCGGCAAAGGCGACGGTCCCCTCCTTGTCGATGAGAGTTACCACCCTCCCAACCGCGCTACTCGCCGCGCTGTTGGCGGTCCTCTGCCGCGCCTCTCCCGCGACGGCCGCCATCTCGCCCGAGGAACAGCGCGTGCTCGATGCGCTCGATGCCGGGCGCGCGCTCGCCGACATGCGGTTCATTGCGGCGAGCAGCGATGGGATTGCACAAGGCGTGGGCGAAGGCTCGGTGGTAGCCGGCAGCCCGGAAGAGACCGCGCTCGCCGACATCATCGCTCAGCGCTTCCGCGAGCTCGGCCTCGCGACGCACGTCGAGACTTTCCCGGTACGGGCGTATCGCTACACGGTGCCGGAACTTCATGTCGACAGCGAGCCGCTCACGGCGATCGCGCTGCACGCGGCCGGCGCCGTCAGCGGGCGGCGCGACGGCGTTCCGTTTGTGCTTGGCAACGAGGCCGGCGGCGCGCGGCTCCGGGCTCTGCTGGTCGACGTGGGCGACGGCTACGAGGCGGATTACGCGCGCTCTGGCGACGTGCGCGGCAAAGCGGTGCTCGTTCGTCGCGAGCAGCGCGACTGGCCGTCCCTGCAGGTCACGGAAGCCGCGCAGCATGGCGCCGCGGCAATCCTGTTCTACGACCACCCCTCCTCCGGCGATCGCGTGGACGCGCTGCGCCAGGACAGCTACTGGGCGCACGAGCAGCTGCCGGCGGTCGCGATCAGCGTCACTTCGGGACGCGCGCTGCGCGAGAAGCTCACGAAGTCCGCGGTCGAGATCACGCTGGAGGGCAGCGTCGACATCCGCGACGGGCAGTCGCGCAACGTCGTCGGCGTGCTCGAGGGCAGTGAATACCGGGACCAGTGGGTGATGACCTCGGCGCACTACGACCGCTGGTTCAAGGGCGGGCTCGACAACGTGAGCGGCACCGCGGCGGTGCTTGAGGCAGCCCGCGCCATCACGCAGTCCGGCCTGCGCCCGCGCCGCTCGCTGATGTTTCTCGCCGTGGGCGCCGAGGAAGCCGGCCTCGTCGATCCGGAGCGTGACTGGCTGGCGGGCTCGCACGCTTTCCTGATGGCCCACCCCGAGGTGTTCCGCCACGCGGCGCTGGTCTACAACGTGGATGGCATCGGCTGGAAGTCGAAGGAAGCTCAGCTTTTTAGCACTTCGGACATCCAGGCTGCGCAGCGCACCGTGCTCGCGGACCTGGGCGCTGCACAGGCGGTTTCATTGCAGCCGCACATTTTCAGCGCGATCGACGCCTGGAACTTCGGCGTACTGGGCGGCGCGGCGACCAACCATTTGCTGCCGATGGACCCGGATTACTTCGCCATCTACCACACGCAGGAGGACACGGTCCTGCCCGAGCGCTTTACGAACCTCGGGCGCGACCTGCGCATGCTGGCACTTGCGCTGGCGCGTGCCGCCACCGAGCCGCGCCAGACGGCCGCGCTGAGCTCGCTGGCGGACTACGTCAGTGAGAGTTTCACCGCCGACGCCGCGCGCCTGCCGGGCGTGCCGTTCGACGACCTGAAGGCCGCACTGGCGGACTTTCGCGAGGCCGCCAGAGCGGTTGAGTCGAACCCGCCGGCAGGCCTCGGCGCTGCGGATGCCGACCGCTTGTTGATGGCGGTGCGCCATGAGCTGGTCCCCTGGCTTTACGCGTCTGACGGGGACTTCACCCAGGTGACCCGGTCCGGCGAGTACGCCAACCGCGTGGCGGCACTGGAGAAGTCGCTCGAACGGCTGCGGGCGGACGACCGCACGGGCGCCCTCGCCGCGCTTGCAGTCCTCTACGAAGGGCGGCAGTGCGCGCGCCTGTCCGCACAGGCCTACGCGTTCGAGCGCAACTTCTGGGCCGGTGAAGGCGGCTGGGCCAGCCGCTACGGCCATCGCGCTCCGCCGCTGTTGCCCGCTTTCGAGGCGGCCTGTAGTGCGCTGAGGGATGGGGACGCCGATGCCCCGGTCGTAGCGGGGCTCGAAGCCGCACGCACCGAGGCCTGGCAGGCTGCGGCCAATGCGGTTGCGCTGGCGGCCGCCAAGCTGCGCGCCGCCGCGCTGGAGCTTCGCAGGCCCCGCGGCTGATCCGCCGGATTGACACGGGTTCCGGCCTTCTGCTTTCCTTGTCGCAAGGGGGGTCGTCATGCAACTCAATAAATCTCGTGCCAGCCTGGTGGCGATAGCGGTCGGAGTCGCGCTTGCGCCGCAGGCCGGCGCGCAGGCCCCAGCGGGTCCGCAGCTCGAGGAAATCACGGTTACGGCCACGCGGCGCAGCGAGGCGCTCTCCGACGTGCCCGTCAGCATCAGCGCGATCGGCGACGAGGAGCTGCAGCAGCGCGGCGCACGGGCGTTCGACGACATCATCCGCCTGACGCCGGGCCTGAATCTGACCCGAGGCTCCTTCACCGGCTCCAGCCAGATCGCGATCCGCGGCATTTCCTCCAATGCCGGTTCGGGCACGACCGGCCTCTACATCGACGACACGCCGATCCAGGTCCGCAACATGGGATTCGGTGCGGGCAACGCCTTCCCGGGCCTGTTCGACATCGAGCGGGTCGAGGTGCTGCGCGGCCCGCAGGGCACGCTGTTCGGCGCCGGCTCCGAGGGCGGCACGGTGCGATTCATCACCACCGAGCCGGGACTGGACGCAGCCAGCAGCACGGCGCGCGCCGAGATAGGCACCATCGAAGACGGCGAGGAGTCTTACGAGTTCGGCATGGCCTACGGCGGCCCGCTCTCGGAGCGGGTCGCGCTGCGCGGCAGCGCGTATTTCCGCCACGACGGCGGCTTCGTCGACGCGGTCGGTGGCACGTACGAAATCGTGGATCCCACGGGCGAGAGCTACGGGGACTCGGTGAACTTCACCAAGACGACCACCTACGAAGAGGACATCAACTGGTCGGAGACGAAGTCCGCGCGCCTCGCGCTCAAGTTCGTGGCCACGGATAACCTGACCATCACGCCCTCGATCTTCTACCAGCAGGTCCGCAACAACGACGGCGCGTCCAGCTACGACCTCGCGCTGTCGAACCAGGGCAGCGCCGAGTACGCGCGTCAGCACTACGTGCAGTTCGCCGCAGGCACGCTGTACACATTTCCGAACACACCGAACACCACGGTGTTGAACGAGATGACCGCCCCCGAGAATGCGCGCGGCGAGGACGAGTTCACCCTGTCGACGCTCAAGATCGACTGGGACCTCGGCTGGGCGGAGCTGGTGTCCAACACCTCGTACTTCGACCGCGACCAGTTCCAGTGGGCTGACTACACGAAGGGCTACGCGCAGTTCTACGCGCCCGAGTTCTTCCTCGAGCCTGACGGCGTGACCTCGACCGGTACCTACCTGCCCGAGGGCATGAAGGGCATGTCGCAGTACAACAACGCACAGCGAAACTGGGTGCAGGAAGTGCGGCTGCAGTCCACCGGCGACGACAGGCTGAGCTGGGTGGCGGGCATCTTCTACTCGGACCTCGAGCAGGAAGCGAGCCAGCCAATCAACCACAACTGGATGATCAACGCGACCTGGATGGGTTTCTATCCCACCGCCTTCGGATTCGACTACTGGACCGTGAGCGGCGGCCAGCCGTTTGGTCCCGGCTCCACCGCGCTGCAGAACTTCTTCGGCGACGACCCGCTCGACAACGCGGTCATGTTCTACGGGGAATGGGCGACCCAGGAGGAGCAGATCGCGGGCTTCGCCCAACTCGATTACGACGTCACCGAGACCATCACGCTGACGGGCGGCATCCGCGCAAGCGAGAACAAGCTCGACTTCAAGGCCGCCTACCTGGGACCGGAGAACAACGCCAACGCCCCCTTCGGCTTCCCCTGCGCCGACCCGGGCGACTGCACGTTCGGCAGCGGCGCGTCAGCGCCCTCGTACCCGACTTCGACGACGAGCGGGACCGAGACCGCCTACACGCCCAAGTTCGGCGTTTCCTGGGAGCCGAGCGAAGACCAGATGTACTACGCAAACGCGGCCAAGGGCTTCCGGCCGGCCGGGGCCTCGCTGCGCGTCCCCGCCATCTGCGACTTCGACCTGATCCAGAACGGCTACGTCGACCAGAACGGCGACCCGTTCCAGCCCGAGACCTTCGACTCCGACTCGGTATGGAGCTACGAGCTGGGCACGAAAATTCGCCTGGCCGACGGCAAGCTGTACGTCGACGGCAGCGTCTATCGCATCGAATGGTCGGACATCCAGGCGAACGTGAGCCTGCCTAACTGCGCCTACAACTTCGTCGACAACCTGGGCAATGCCACCTCGGAAGGATTCGACGTCGCCGTCAGCTACCTGGTCACCGAGCGGCTCATGCTGAGCGGCGCCTACGGCTACAACGACCCGCGCTTCGACGGTGACGCTATCTCGCCGGGCGGCGCGGTGATCTTCGCCGGGGGTTCCGCGGTGCCGAATGCGGGCGCACCGGAGACGTTTTCGTTCACCGCCGATTACTCCCTGCCGCTGGGCGCGTACCAGGGCTATGCCCGGCTGGACTACACCTGGTCGGCGGAGTGGCGTCGAGTGGGCGACCAGGTCCCCACGGACCCGTTCTTCGACCCGCGCCTCAAGCCCACGGAGTCATTCGGGTTGCTCAATCTTAGGCTCGGCGTGCAGTTCAGCGACTGGGATGTTTCCCTGTTCGCGCAAAACCTCACCAACGAGTCGCCGCGCCTCGAGCAATCGGCCAGTTCCTACTACGACCCCCAGGACTGGTTCGACGTGGCGCTGCGCCCGCGCATGATCGGGCTGACCGCCACCTGGCGCCTGTAGTTCGGGGGGTCACGCCGGGCGTGACCATCCCCCGCTCAACGTGTCCGAACCGCCGGACGATTGGCGGGGTGAGCGCACGTCATGAGAATCACGAGGAAACCCGATGAGAGTTTACCGCACACTGATCGTTGCCCTTTCGTGCGGCTTGCTCACGGGCAATACAGCCGCCTTCGCCGAAGAACACGAAGCACAGAAATCTGTGCTGGTCACCGGGGCGACGACCGGTATCGGCTTGCGCATCGCCGAAACCCTGGCGAAGCACGGCTTCTACGTCTACGCGGGGGCCAGAAAGGCCGAAGATCTCGAGCGGCTCGATGCGATGAGCAATATCAGCTCGGTGAGGCTCGACGTAACGGTGCAGGATAACATCGACGCCGCGGTTGACTTCGTCAGGCGCGAAGGACGCGGTCTCTGGGGCGTCGTCAACAATGCCGGAGTCGTGGTGCTTGCGCCGCTTGCGGCAGGATCGGAGCCCGCGGTCAAGGCCACGCTCGACGTCAATGTGCTGGGCCCTGTTCGGGTCAACAATGCATTCCTGCCGTTCCTGCTGGAAAGCGGCGGGCGAGCGACGATCATCGGTTCCATCAGCGGTTACGTCGCACAAGGCGAGGACGGCGGTTACAGCGCAAGCAAGTTCGCCGTTGAGGGATACACGGACTCGCTGGCCGCTGAGCTGGAGAAGTCCGGCGTCCATGTCAGCTTTGTGGAGCCTGGCACCTACAAATCAGAGATTCGCGAAAAGATGGTCGCCCAAACGCTCGCGGCTGCCGATGCGGGGATGGTCAAACTCGACGACGCGGCGCGCGCGGAGTTGCTGAAAACACGATTTGGCAACGCCGAATTGAAGCAGCCCGACGAGGTTGCCGATGCAGTACTGCATTCGCTGTCGAGCGACCGGCCCAAGCGGCGCTACATGGTCACGCCGAACGAAGCGCAAGCGCGCATGACCATCAGCGCAGCGCTGCAGCGCGTGCTGGAACTCAACGAGGATCAGCCCTACAGCTACGACCGTGGCGAGCTGGTCGCGCTGCTCGATGAGTTGCTGGAGAAGCAGCGCCCCAGTCGGTGACTCGGGCGCAGGTCGGACAAGTCAGGATCAGTGAACTGTCCGCGGAATCTCACCGTGTATGAATTCGCCCTCCATCATCACGGCGAGCGGCGTGATCTTGTGGATGCTCGAACGGTTCATGTCAAAGATGTCCTCGTCGAGCACGACGAGCTCGGCGCGCTTGCCGATTTCTATCGAGCCTATCTGGTCCTCCAGCCTGAGCTGACAGGCGCCATTGATCGTGTAGCCCTTCAGCATGAGCTCCAGGTCGAGCTTTTCAGTCTCAGGCGCCAGAACGTCCGGAACATCGTTACCACCTTCTCCCCATTCGCCGGGGAATTGCCGGTTGTGGCCTACCTGCATGCCGAGAAACGGGCTCAGTACGTCCAGGGTCCAGTCATCGCTGGAAAACGTGACATTTGCACCGGAGTCGAACAAAGGCTTCGCAGTGAACCTGCGGCTGGAACGTTCCTCGCCCAGCGACTCGTTCGATGAATCATCGGCGTCGACGCCGTGCCACCAGGCAGTGAAGTTGGCCGTCACGCCGAACTCTGCGAACCGCAGCCAGTCTGCGGGATCGACGATTTCCAGATGTGCGATGGTCACCCTGGGATAAAAGTCACCTTCGACCATCGCCTTTGCGGCTTGCACTGCATCCAGAACCGTTCGCGACGCCAGGTCGCCGATGGCGTGGACATGCAGATCGAGTTTCTCCTTGTGCAATTCGAGGAGGAAGTCCCGTAGTTCATCTGCCGTCAGCATGGTATTGCCGACGTAGCCAGGGTCGTCCGCGTAGGGCTGGAGCACCGCACCGGAGCGATTGGAGTTGATTCCGTCCATGAACAGCTTGATTGTCCGGAAACGAAGTCTCTCGCCGCCGTAAGTGTCTCTGAGCCGTCTCATTTCCTGAACGGCCAGATGACGCCGCTCCGGCTTGTAGATCATGTAGGTGCCTTCGTAGCGCAGCGGCAACTTGCCGCTCTTCTCGAGTTCCGAGAGCAAACCGTAGACTTCATCCTCGTAGTCGAGATTGCCGCCGTCATAGACGGTGGTCACGCCGAGCTTGCTCAGAACGTTCAGAAACTCGATGACGCGCTCCCGATGCAGCACGGGATCGATGGTGAATACGCTGGAGAAATGCTGCCAGCCGGCACCTTCTTTCACCCAGCCGGTAGGATCGCCGTTCTGGTCGCGCACGTAGGTGGCGACTCCTGGCCGTGGGTCCGGTGTCGTCCTGTCGACGCCAAGGACTTCAAGCGCTCTTGAGTTCAGCCAGTAGCTATGCCACGACGAACTGGTGAGCCATACCGGTCGATCCGGCACGATTTCGTCGAGATCATGTTTGCGCGGCCCGTTACGGCCGTGAACATACCGTGGTTCTGACCAGCAGCACATCCGGATCCATTCCTCTTCCGGAGCCCTGTCGGCATGAGCCTTTACGGCGGTCAGCAGATCCTCGTGACCCGACTCGGGCAGCGAGGGCCCGTAGCGTTCGATGCCGATCATGCCGGGATGCGTGTGACCATCGATCAGGCCGGGAATCACGAGCCGGCCGTCGAGATCGAGGCGTTCCGTCGCTTTGCCGACATGGGCTTCGGCGCCACGATCATCGCCGACGTAGACGAATCGTGTGCCTTTGATCGCTACGGCCTGCGCCCAGGGGTTCCGCGAATCTTCGGTGTAAATTCGACCGCCGGTCAGCACTCGGTCGGCACTTTCCGCAGGTGATGGTTTGTTGGCCGTAGCGCAGGATGAAATCGCAAGCGCAGCCGCCAGGGTCGCAATGCTCGTCGTTTTTGGCACCGTCCGACCCTACTCCCGCGGTTCACAGGACACGCCCGGCGTGTCCATCCCGCTCATCGCCCCTGCCTCGGGGCGGCGCAGGCCATGCAGCAACTCCGTGCGCGCCTCGATGCTGCCGAGCAGTGCGTGGCCTAACTGGAGCGCATCCTGCCCGGCGCGCTCGCTGTAATCCGTGAGGTAGTCGAGCGCCATCTCGCGCTTGCCCGCAGCGATCAGCGCCTCGCTGGTCGCGGCCACGGCGTCCTGCTCCGCGATCAGCCGGTTCTCGAACGCAGTGAGCGCTTCCGTCACCTCGGGCAGGAACCGCTGTGGATGGTCGCAGGTGTAGTACATCAGGCGCTTGAACAGCCGGCCTGCGAATTCGGTCGCCTCCTGGATCTGCCAGTCGCGGGTGAGGAAGGCGCTGGCCTCGCCCTTGGTGAGATAGCGATGCTTGCCGAACTGCGGCGCGATGCGCTGCACGCCGATGCGATAGGGAATGAACGGCGAGGTCACCGAACCGGTCGGCGCCACCCACAGCAAGTTCATCTCCGGCCGGCCACCATCGCGCAGCTGCGCCACCTGGCCGTAGCCGGTGGAGTCCTTGGAGATTCGCGGGTCGCGCACCGCGTCCATCATCCGGCGTAGGTCGATCGGCGCCGCGTCGCGCAATTCCCGCTCCATGGCACTGCGCGGGTACTTTTCCTTGCCCACCGAGTACACGGCGTTGACGTCGAAGGGCTGGCCGGCGGCCGGGTCATACCAGCCCTGCTCGACGGCAAAGCTGATGAAGTTCTGCGAGCCCATGAAGTCGTCACGCGCATGGAAATCGAGCGGGATTTCGCCGATGTACCCGGGGTAGGACATGCGCACCTCGTCCGGCCCGAGCCGCTCCGCGATCCACAGGCCCTTGCCCCCGGCGAATTCGATCAGGACCCATCCCTCGCTCGAGTCCGCGAACATGTGCGAATTGCCGCCGTACGTGGAGTAACCATGGGCGTCGATCAGCGCGCCCACGATTTCTGCCGCCTCGCGCGCGCTGTGCGCACGCTGCATCGCGATGCGCGAGAGGTCGCTGTACTGGGGGCCTGTCTGCGGGTTCGGCGTCATCGCGACCAGTTCCGCGCGCGAGGGTGACCACACGTCGCGGGCGGCGACGTTGTGCTCGTTCAGCCCGCCGTTGGTGAGCGGAGCCGGGAAGCCCCGGTAGTCGGAATAGTTCATCGTGAGGAAGCGAAACGTCTGCCGGGCCTGCGGGATCTCGATCTTCCGCCCCGGAAACTGGGCCTCGGCGGTGACCCCGACCGCCATCGTCGCGCCCTCGGCATGCGTTGCCGCCGGAACGATCTCCAGCCAGTGGCTCGACACCTCGTCGCCGGAGCCGCCAATCAGCACGCTGCCGTCCTGGGTCAGGTTCTTGCCGACGTAGATTGCGTAGCTGCCGAACGCCGACGGGCAGAAGCAGCTCAATGCCACAAGGCCAACGGCGGGAAGTGCGCGCGACCGCAGCCGCGAATCAAGCGGGCTTCGTGACGTCGACGCGCTCTTCATCATGTGTCTTGTCCGGCGCAAGGAACGTTTGGGGTCGGCCACCGCGGAGTGTAATGCGCCCGCCGAGGGCGGACCATCTATCCCGTTGATTCAGAAAGGCCCGCAGATTTGCTGATGCCCGACGCTCATCCGCGGATCGACGTACCGTTATTGGTGAGATTGTTTGCCCGGCAGCGATCGGTCGGGCCACAATCCGTGTGCGGACCTGGCTGGCGTACCAGCCTTACTTCCCAGTACGACAGGGGTAAATGACATGAAGCGGCTATTCGCGATCTTGATGAGCGTCGCAGTGGGTACGATGTTCGGCTCCTTCGCTCGCGCTGCCGACGACGCGGCCAAGTGCGAGGAAACAGTCAAGCTCTTCCAGGCTGCCGGCGAAAGTGCCGGGTTCTTCAAGAAGAGCCATGGCTTCGCGGTCTTCCCGACGATCGGCAAGGCCGGACTCGGGATCGGCGGAGCCCACGGGTCGGGGTGCGTCTACCGGCAAGGCAAACAGGCCGGCACGGCCAAGATGACCCAACTGAGCATCGGCTGGCAGGCCGGCGCGCAGGGTTACAGCCTGATCGTCTTTCTCGAGGATGAACGGGCGTTCAAGGAATTCACGTCGGGGGAGTTCGAGTTCGGGGCCAAGGCGAGCGCTGTCGCCATCACGGCCGGGGCGTCCGCCGGAGCAAGCACGACCGGTGCATCCGCAGGCGCGAGCGGCGGAAAGCGTGACGCGACGACCGCGTCTCTCAGCGGCTTTGAGAAGGGCGTGGCCACTTTCTCGATCGTCAAGGGCGGGCTGATGTACGAGGCCGCGCTCGGCGGCGCAAAGTTCAGTTACAAGCCGCACTGAAGCGGTTGACCGCGGGCGCGCGTCATCGCCGCTGACTGATCGCCTTGCCTGCGGGACCAATGGCGGGCGGCGCGACGCCGCCCATGCCACACGCCTTGCGATGGAACCCAGCGACCATGGATGACCGTACCCGAGGAGAGGTTCCGGACAAGGACGCGCCGCTGCGTTACGACATCCGACTGCTCGGCCGCATCCTCGGCGAAACCGTGCGGGCGCAGGAAGGAGAGGCGGCGTTTTCGTCCGTTGAGACGATTCGCCAGACCGCGGTGCGGTTTCACCGCGACGCCGACGAGGGCGCCCGCGCCGAGCTGCGGGCGATCATGAACGGCCTTGCGACCGAGCGCGCCATCACGGTCATCCGCGCGTTCGGATATTTTTCCCACCTTGCCAACATCGCCGAGGACCAGCACCACATCCGCCGCAACCGCGCGCACGCGATACAGGGCGACGTGCCGCGCGAGGGGACCATGGCGCACGCGCTCGCGCGCGCACGCGACCGCGGCACGGGCCGCGAACAAATCGAGGCGTTCTTCGCGGACGCCGATTGCCGCCCGGTGCTGACCGCGCACCCGACCGAGGTGCGGCGCAAGAGCTCGATCGAGCGCGAGATGGAGATTGCGCGGCTCCTGAACGAGCGTGACCGCATCCCCTTCACGCCCGAGGAACTCGACGCCAATCGCAAGGCGCTGCGCCGCGCGGTTCTGGTCCTCTGGCAGACCAGCATCCTGCGCGAGACGCGGCTGCGTGTCATCGACGAGGTCACCAACGGTCTTGCCTATTACGACTACACGTTCCTGCGCGAGCTGCCGCACTTCTACGCCGACCTCGAGGATCTGCTCGGCGCGATGGATCCGGCGTGGGAGGGCATGGGGGTCCCGTCGTTCCTGCGCATCGGCAGCTGGATCGGCGGCGATCGCGACGGCAACCCGTACGTCACCGCCGACGTGCTGCGCACGGCGCTGCGCATGCAGGGCGAACGCGCGCTGCTCTTCTACCTCGACGAACTGCATGCGCTGGGTGCGGAGCTGTCGCTTGCCGACGGCATCGTGCACGTGTCGGACGACTTGCGCGCGCTCGTTGATCGCTCGCCCGACCGCGCGCCGCAGCGCCAGCACGAGCCCTATCGACGCGCGATCTCCGGCCTGTATGCGCGGCTGGCGGCAACTGCCGCCCGGATCGCACGGGTCGAGCCCGCGCGCCCTGCGGTCGGAGAAGCGCCTGCTTATGCCACCGCCGGGGAGTTTCGCGCCGATCTCGACGTGATCGACGCCTCGCTGGCCGCGCACGGCTCGGCGATGCTGGCGACCGGCCGGCTGCGCGCGCTGCGCCGGGCTGTCGACCTGTTCGGATTCCACCTCGCGGCGATCGACCTGCGCCAGAATGCCGACGTGCATGAGCGCGTCGTCGGCGAGCTTTTCGCCACGGCAGGCGTGAGCGACGGCTACGGCGACGCTGGGGAAGGCGCGCGCCTGTCGCTGCTCCGCACCGAGTTGGCGAGCGAGCGTCTGCTTGCTGTACCGCAGCTTCCCTACTCCGAAGAAACCGCCTCTGAACTCGCGATCCTCGGCGCGGCGGTAGAGGGACGCCGTCTCCACGGCGGAGATGCGATCCGTCACTGCGTGATTTCCAAGACCAACGCCGTATCGGACCTCCTCGAGCAGGCGATGCTGCTCAAGGAAGCCGGCCTCCTGCACCCGCGCGAACCACGGCTCGACCTCGACATCGTCCCGCTGTTCGAGACGATCGACGACCTGCGTCGCTGCGGCGACGTCATGGACCGCCTGTTGTCCGTGCCGGAGTACCGCCGGCTGCTGCCTTCGCGCGGCGACGTCCAGGAGGTGATGCTCGGCTACTCGGACAGCAACAAGGACGGCGGCTATCTCACCTCGATCTGGGAGCTCTACAAGGCGCAGGTCGCTCTCGTCGGGACCTGCCGGCGACACGGCGTTGCACTGAGGCTGTTTCACGGCCGCGGTGGATCCGTGGGCCGGGGCGGCGGACCCAGCTATCACGCCGTGTTGGCGCAGCCACCCGGCGCGGTGCGCGGCGCGATCCGCGTCACCGAGCAGGGCGAGGTCATCGCCGCCAAGTATTCGAACGCCGAGGTCGGTCGCCGCAATCTCGAGACCCTGGCCGCTGCCGTGCTGGAGGCGACGCTCGGCGGCGCCGGGCACGCTCCGCCACGCCCCGAATATGTCGCGGCGATGGACGAACTTTCGCGGGAGGCGTACCGCGCCTATCGCGGCCTCGTTTACGAGACCGTGGGGTTCGAGCGCTATTTCCGCGAATCCACGGTGATCGGCGAGATCGCGAGCCTCAATATCGGCAGCCGGCCCGCTTCGCGCTCGGCCTCGACGCGCATCGCGGACCTGCGCGCCATTCCGTGGGTGTTCAGCTGGGCGCAATGCCGCATCATGCTGCCGGGCTGGTTCGGGTTCGGCGCGGCGGTAAAGGTCTTCGCGAGGGCGCATCCCGATGATGGCATCGCGATTCTCCAGGCCATGTACAGCGACTGGCCGTTCTTCCGCTCGGCGCTGTCCAACTTGGACATGGTGCTGGCGAAGAGCGACCTCGCGATTGCCTCGCGTTACGCGGAACTGGTCGGCGATGCGGCGCTGCGCGAGGCGATCTTCGGTCGCGTACGTGCCGAGTGGCGCGACTCGACCGCCGCCGTGCTCGCGATCATGAAGCAGGAGGAACTGCTGGAAACAAATCCGCTCCTCGCGCGCTCGATCCGCAACCGGTTTCCCTACATCGACCCGCTGCATCACGTGCAGATCGAGCTGCTGCGGCGCCATCGCGCCGGCGACCGCGACCCGCGCGTCGTCGAGGGTATCCACCTCTCGATCAATGGCATCGCGGCGGGATTGCGCAACAGCGGTTGACGGGCCGGGTGTGCCGCGGGACCCGCCGGCGGGCGATACGACGCGTTCCTAGGCGATCGCCGCTCGCTGCACCTTCTGCGGTTGCGACACCCCGTAGCCCTGCGCGTAGTCGACGCCGAGGCCGCGCAGGACCTCGATGATCTCGGCGTTCTCGGCCCATTCGGCTATGGTCTGCTTTCCGGTCAGGTGCCCGATCTCGTTGATCGAGCGGACCATCTCGCGGTCGATCGGGTCCTGCAGCACGCCCTTCACGAAGCTGCCGTCGATCTTCAGGAAATCCACCGGGAAGTGCTTCAGGTAGCCGAACGACGAGAGGCCGGTGCCGAAATCGTCGAGCGCGAACTTGCAGCCGAGTTCCTTGAGCGCCTGGATGAAGCGGCTCGCCTGCGAGAAGTTCGCGATCGCCGCGGTCTCGGTGATCTCGAAGCAGATCTTGCTGCCGTCGATGCCGCTCCTGTGGAACTGCTCGATCACGTAGGGCAGGAACTTGTCGTCGCCGAGGCTCTGGCCCGACAGGTTGATCGAGCACATCGTGAGCCGGCGGCGCTCGTCGGCCTCGGACACCAGCCAGCGGAACGCGCTGTCGATGACCCAGCGGTCGATCGAGGGCGTGATGCCGTAGCGCTCGGCGGCGGCAATGAACTGGTCCGGGGCGACGATCTTGCCGCTCTCGTCGCGCATGCGCAGCAGGAGCTCGAAGTGCTCGCCCGGGTCCTCGTGCTGCAGCGGCAGGATGGTCATGCGGAACAGCTCGAAGCGCGACTCCTCGAGTGCGTTGTTGATGCGCGCAGCCCACTGCATCTCGCGGCGGCGGCGCATCAGGTCGATGTCGTTTTCCTCGAAGCAGTGCACGCGGTTGCGGCCGGACTCCTTCGCGGCGCCGCAGGCCGAGTCGGCCGCAGACAGCACCGAGGCCACGTCCTCGTTGTCGGCCGTGATCGGCACCACGCCGATCGAGCAGCCGAGGCGGAAGCTGCGGTCCTCCCAGGTGTAGCGAAAGTTCCGGATCGCCTCGCGCAGGGACTCCGCGGTGCGCAGCGCTTCCTCCAGCGAGCAGCTCTCGAGCAGCACGCCGAATTCGTCGCCGCCGAGCCGGGCCAGGGTGTCGCGCCAGCGGACTTTCGACTTCAGCAGCGCGCCGACCTGGCCGAGCAGAGCGTCGCCCGCCGAGTGGCCGCAGGTGTCATTCACGATCTTGAACTGGTCGATGTCGATGTAGCAGAGGGCGTAGGACGTCTCGCGCGCCTTGGCGCTCTTGAGCGCCCTTTCGAGGCGCGTCTCGAACTCGCGCCGGTTGACGAGGCCGGTCAGCACGTCGTGGCTCGCGTGGTACGACAGGCGCCGGTTCAGCTCGCGCGACTCGGACACGTCGTGGAACACCAGCACGCCGCCGGTCACCGTGCCGGTGCCGTCGCGGATCGGCGAGGCCGTGCTCTCGATGTACAACTCGTTGCCGTCCTTGCGGATCAGCAGCATCGGCCGCACGGACTTGATGGAGCGTATGCGACGCACCGCGACCGCGAGCGGGTTCTCGAGCGGCTCGCAGGTCTCCTCGTGGAAGGCGCGGAAGATCTCGTCGATGGTGCGGCCGAGGCTGTCCTCGAGCCGCCACCCGGTCAGTTCCTCGGCCACCGGGTTCAGGTATTCGACACGGCCGTGCGCGTCGCAGGTGATCACGCCGTCGCCGATCGACTGCAGCGTGATCTGCGCGCTCTCCTTCTCGCGGAACAGCGCCTCCTCGTACAGCTTGCGCTCGGTGATGTCGAGCTCGACGCCGATGAGCCGGCGCAGCCGGCCCTGGTCGTCGACGCGCGCGCAGGCGCGGCCGATGACCCAGCGCCACTCGCCGTCGGTGTGCTTGAGGCGGTGCACGCTCTCGAACATCGGCGTCTTGCCGGCGATGTGGTCCCGCATCGCCGCCGACACCCGCGCGAGGTCCTCCGGGTGCACCATGCGGTGCCAGTCCGGCGAAGTGATCACGTCGCCCTCGGCGAAGCCCAGCATCGCCTTCCAGCGCGGCGAGAACCAGGTGTGGTTGGTCTGGGCATCGTAGTCCCAGAGGCCGTCGTTCGCGCACGGCAGCGCCATCTCTTCGCGCTCCTGCATGTCCGCGAGCCGGTCGGCGAGCGCGACCTTCTCGAGTCCGCAGGCGAGGCTGGTGCCGACCAGTTTCAGCAGCAGGTGCAGGTTGACGTCCCAGCCATCGCGCGGCGTCGAGGAGACGAAAGCGAGGAAGCCCCGCACCGTGCCTTGAACGGCGAAGGCGATCAGCAGCAGCGAGCGGATGTCGAGCCCGGCGAGACGTTCCGCGTCGCCGGCCTGCTCGGGCCGGGCGCTGACGGTGTCACGGATCTCGAGGATGCGCACGTGCTCGAGCCGCGAGCGGATCCAGGGGAGCGCCTCGAGCGGCTCTCCCTTCAACACCTCGGGCCGGCACTGCGCGAACGGGCCCTTGGCGGTGGCAATCGAGTCGATGCGCGCGCCGTGCCCGTCGAGCAGCGCGAGGAAAACAGCGTCGGTGTCGGTCGCCTCGCGCAGGATGCCGAGGCTCTGGCGAATCACCGTGTCGGCGTTGCCGGCGGTGATGTTCTGGAAGTCGACGGCAATCTTGGTGCAGGCAAGGTCGATGCCGAGCGGCGGCCGGTCCGGCCGCGGCTGCCACAGCTTCGAGGACAGTACGTCCGAAGCCGTGAACTCAGGCATGGATTCGCCTTGCACTTGCGGCACCCCGATCGGCTCCCCCTGTTGTCGAGGCAGTGTCCCAGCGCAGGGGCCAGTGGCCACAGGAACCAGTTAACGAATCCGGCCGGCCAAGGCGCCCGCGACTTGCGCCGCATTGTGTCAGATATGTTTAGGAATGCAAGGTAAGCGTCTGTATTCCTTATGGTCCTTATGTCAATCGGGCGCGGTGATGTGGCCCGACTTCACGACCTGCGGATTGCCTGCGGCATCGCGCTGGACCTTCCAGCGCCGATAATTCCACAGCCAGTCGGCCGGTCGGTCGCGGGTCACCCGTTCGACGGCCCCGGCGTAGCGCTCGATCAATTGGCCCGGGGCGAGCTCCTCCCCCGCTGCCGCGACCGGCACGAAATCCATCACGTAGTGGCCGCGCGATTCGCGGCGCATCGCGGAGTAGAAGACCGGCAACTTGCCGCTGCGCGCGATCGCCTCGGGTCCCACGAAGAAGGCCGTGTCGAGGCCCATGAACTGCGTGAAATACCGCACGCCCGAGGAGGTCGGCGCCTGGTCCGTCACCATCCCGATCAAGCGCGCAGGGCCCTTGTAGCGCATGACGCGCATGAGCAGGCGCTTGGCGGGGAGCATCTCGGCGCCGAAGCGGCCGCGGATGGTCATCATCAGGCTGTCGCCCCAGCGGCCCTTCAGCGGCTTGTAGGCAGCCTGCACCGGATGGCCGAATCCGGCGCTGAGCTTGAGCAGGGCCCATTCCCAGTTGCAGTTGTGCGAGGTCAGGATCACGACCGACTGGCCGGAGTCGAGCGCCGCGCGGACGGGTGCGTCATTCTCGAATCCCACGCGACGATTGATCTCCTCCGGGCTCATCGACACGGCCTTGACGATCTCGACCGAGACGTCGGCGAAATTCCGGTAGAACGCGCTGCGTGTCCCGCGGATCCAGGCGTCGTCCTGCTTCGGGAAGCAGGCACGGAGCTGCATGTCGATGATCTCGCGCCGCGCGCGGAACACGTGATCCATCAGGAAGGCGAGCAGGGTCGCGAAGCCGTACCAGAGCGGCAACGGCAGCGACGACAGCAGGCGCAGCCACACCGGGAAGCGCTCGAAGGGCTTGCGGTCCTCGAGGTCTGCGGCGCGCTTGCGGAACCGCTGGTGGCGGACCTTCTTGATCTCGGCCGGTAGGCGCATGCCGCCGGCAGCTTACCGGATCCGCGGCGCCCCCGGGGCGCCGCGGACCTCGCCGTGGCCCGACCGCGCGGCTAGAAGGTGCCGCGGAAGGTCAGGATGTACGAGGGATCCGATTCCTCGTTCTGGCCCACGGTCGTGACCGGCGTGCCGTTCTGCAGCTGCTCGACCGATTCATAGACACGTTGGGTCTCGACCTTCTCCGCGTCCAGCAGGTTCTGGGCCGCCAGGCGTATGACGAAGCGATCCGCGATGGTTTTCTCGACGAAGAACTCGAGATTGCCGTCGAACTCGACGTCCGTGACTTCCTTGGCCTCGGCGCTCACGTTCTGCCACTCTTCGGCAGGGCCCTGTTTCTGGTAGCTCGCGCCCCAGGTGAAACCGGATCCGCCGATGCGGTGATCGAAGCCGAGGTTGTAGATGTAGTCCGGCTGCAGCGAAAACGGACGGTCGATCGGGAAGTTCTGGTTTGCGTCGCGGATCTCGGACTCGATCCACGTGTAGTTCGCGAACACGTGCAGGTCGTCGCTGATGAAGGACACCGGCGTCGAGAGGTCGAACTCGACACCGTAGATCTCGCCGTCGTTCGGGTTGTTGACCCAGACCGACGCTTCGACGTCCTCGTCCACGGAATCCTGGAAGATCTGGTTGACTTCGTCCGGCACGCCGTCGAGCTCGATCTTGTCGCTGACGTCGCGGTAGAAGAAGTTGAGGCCGATGATCGCGTCGTCGCCGGTCAGGTCGAAGTCCACGCCCGCGTCGAAGCCGAGAGCGGTTTCCTGGTCGAGCGTCGGGTTGCCGAGGATGCTTTCCTCGTCGTCGATCAGGAGCGTCGGGTTCAGCTGGTCGAAGCTCGGACGGCGCACGGTGCGCGCGGCCGACAGTCGCACCTGCGTGCGGTCGGTGACGTCCCAGCGGTAGTGCGCGCTCGGGTTGAACTCGAAGGTGTCTTCGGTGACGTTCACCTGGCCGTCGACGATGACGATGCCGATCGGCCTGAGCGCCGCGCCCGCATCGGCGAGCGCCTCGGAGACCGTGGAGTCGATCTCCAGGTGCGTGAACTCGCCGCGCCCGCCGAGTTCGAGGGTCGAGCTCGAGAAGTCCTTGGTCCACTTGACGAGGCCGTTCGCGCGCTGGTCCTTGGCGTCGAACAGCGAGAGCCCGGCGTCGTCTTCCTCGAGTTCGCCGTCGTCCACCTCGAACGCCCGGAAGGAGAAGTCGCGGCTGCGGTCGTAGCCCTCGATGCCGAGCTTGAGCTTCGAGCGCGGGAGCTGGTACGTGACCGCGCTCTTGAGCGTCAGCTCGGCGTCGTCGGCATCCGTCCTCTCCTGGCTGTCGAGGAACTCGTCCTCGCGCAGCTGTGCGGCGTTGTTCGGCACGGAAGCGAACAGGTTGATGATGTCCTGGTCGGATTGCCCCATGAAGGCGAGCAGGCTGTCGGCGTCGCTGATGCCCGCGGCGTCGAAGTCGAAGTCGAGGTCGTCCACCCAGTTGGTCTCGACCCCCTCGAACTCCGTCTCGTCGTAACTCAGCTCGATGTTCCACGAATGGCCGTTGCCGAAGTCCGACTCGTAGCCAGCCGTGGCGCCGTAGTTCTCCTCGGCGAACGCATCCAGCTGGTTGGCCTGTTCCGCCTCGGCCTCGAATTCGCCATCGTCGTCCTCCGCCGCGAATTCGCGCCCGATCTCGGATTCCTCCCGGTCGGTGTCCATGTAGAAGCCGCTCAGGAACCACTCGCCGTTATCGCCCGCATTGCCGCGCAGGTCGCCGGTCCAGGCGATGTCCTCACTCTCGCGCTCGTCCGGGTCCTCGACCAACGCCGCGAACGCTGGCTCCAGGTTGCCCTCGCCGTCCAGGGCGCGCTCGACCTCGGTCGCCGCCTTCCGGTTGAAGCGCTTCTGGTAGTTGATCGAGGTGTTCCACGAGAGGTTTTCGCTGGCGTCGCCGTACGAGAGGAAGGCGCTCGGGTTCGTCTCGCCGTCGTTGTAGTAGCCGCCGACGCGGTACACACCGCCCGTCATCTGGGCGCCTTCCTTCAGGATGATGTTGAGCGTGCCGCCGATGCCCTGGCTGTCCATGTCGGCCGAGGGGCTGCGGATGATCTCGACGCGTTCGACCAGCTCGGCGGGAATGCGGTCCACCGTGACCGAGTTGTCATTCGTGGCACCGGTGACGCGACGGCCGTTGATGAGCACCTGGGTGTACTCGCTGCCGACGCCGCGCAGCGAGGGGGCTGCGTATTCGCCGATGTCGCTCTGGAAGCTGACGCCCGGCACGCGCTTCATCATGTCGCCGACCGAAAGCGGCTCGAAGCGCTGGAAGAAAGCTTCGTCGTACGAGAGGATCGGCGCCGGCGCGTCCACCCGGTTGCGTGCGTTGACTCGCCGCGCAATGACCTCGATCTCAGTCAGCGCGGGCTGGGCAATGGGCGCCTCGGCGCCCTGTTGCGCCACGGCCGCCTGGGCAGCGGCAAGGGTCATGGCTACTGCAGCCGCAATCGGCGCAAGGGCCGTAAAGGCCGTAAAGGTCTTCATCGATAAACCCTCTCGGTAAACGGATCGATCACCGGCGTCGCCGGCACCAGGGTGCGCATTCTCCGGATCGAACATGACGATCCCGCGACAGTATAGAACGAAATTTTTGTTCCCTTCAATAGTTGAAACTTTTGTTCTATACTGATCGACATTCCGCCGTCGTGGAATATCTGTTCGAACTTTGAAACGATCAGGGTCCCATCCATGACCGAGGCCAACGCCCGGCAGGCAGAGATCGCCATGACGGCCCGCAACAACGTCGACGCGCTGCGCGCGCGCATCGTCCAGCGCTACGAAGCCCTTTCACCCCGCCTCAAGCAGGTCGCGGCCTACACGCTCGAGCACCCGAACGACATCGGCCTCGAGACGCTCGCCGTGATCGCCCAGCGCTGCAAGGTCCAGCCCTCCACCATCGTGCGCTTTGCGAAGTCGTTCGGGTACCACGGCGCGAGCGACATGCAGAAGCTGTTCCGCGACGAACTGCTTTCGCTCGCGCCGAGCCCGAGCTACGCCGAGCGCATCCGCCAGTTCAACGAGCGCGCCGGCGACACCGCGGCGCGCTCGCCCTCGGAACTGATGCACGGGTTCGTGCAGGGCAACATCGCGGCCCTCCAGCACCTCGATGAGACCACGCGCCAGGAAGACCTCGAGCGGGGCGTGCGGATGATTGCCGAGGCCGACGCCGTCTATCTCGTCGGCCTGCGCCGCTCGTTCCCGGTCGCCGCCTACCTCGCCTACGCGCTCCGCCACACCGACAAACGCACCTACCTCGTGGATGGACTTGCCGGGATGATCGTCGAGCAGAGCTCGATGATGGGCCGCGGTGATCTCCTGATCGCGACCAGCTTCAGGCCCTATGCGCAGCAGACGGCCGATATCGTCGCCGAGGCGGTGGATCGCGGCGCGCGGGTCATCGCGATCAGCGACAGTCGGCTGTCGCCGATCGCGCGCCGCGCCGAGCTCTGCTTCGAGGTGAAGGACGCGGAATTCCGCAAGTTCCGCTCGCTGACCGCCTCGCTCTGCCTGGCGCAGACGCTGGTGATCAGCTACGCGTTCCAGCTCACGGCTCACGATCCGGGCGCCGCCCAGCCATGAAGGTTTTTGCGCTGTTCGGCGCCGGCCGTATCGGGCGGATCCACGCCGCCAACATCGCCGCGCACGCGGGCGCGCGGCTCAAGTACGTCGTGGACGTCGACGCGGCCGCCGCAGCGGCGATCGCCGCGAGTGCGGGCGCCGTCGTTGCCGACGCCAAGTCCGTGTTGTCGGACGCGGGCGTCGACGCGCTCCTGGTTGCGAGCCCGACCGACACGCATGCCGCCCTGATCGAGGCCGGCGGCGCGGCCGGCAAGGCCATCCTCTGCGAAAAGCCCGTCGACCTCGATGTCGCCCGCGCCCGCGCCGCGGTCGCCGCCGCGGAGCGGGCCGGGATCCTGCTCGCGATCGGTTTCAATCGCCGCTACGACCCGTCGTTCCGTCGGCTTCGCGACGGCATCGACGCCGGCGAAATCGGCGCCGTCGAGTCCGTGCTGATCGTCAGCCGTGACCCCTCGCCGCCTCCGGTCGCCTACGTGCAACGCTCCGGGGGCCTGTTCCGCGACATGACGATCCACGATCTCGACATGGCGCGCTGGCTGCTCGGCGAGGAGCCGGTCGAGGTCACCGCGCACGGCAGTTGCCTGGTGGACCCGGGGATCGGCGCCGCGGGCGACATCGACACGGCGGCCGTGACGCTGCGCAGCGCGGGAGGGCGGATCGCCCAGATCGCGAACACGCGTCGCGCGGTGTTCGGCTACGACCAGCGCATCGAAGTCTGCGGCGCGCGTGGCATGCTCGCGGCGGGGAACCGCCGTGCCACCTCGGTCGAGCGCGCCACCGCTACGGGCTACGAGAGCGACCCCGCCCTGCCTTTCTTCCTCGAGCGCTACGCCGACGCCTACCGTCTCGAGCTCGACGCCTTCGTGCGCCGACTGCACGGCGAGAAGTCCGACCTCGTCTCGGGCGCCGACGGCGTCCGCGCGCTCGAAATCGCGGACGCCTGCGACCGCTCGCTGCGCACGCGCGCCACCGTCTTCCTGGAGCCCCGTTCATGAGGCAGTACCGGGTCGGCCTGATCGGCAGCGGCTACATCGGCCGCGCGCATTCCATCGCACTGCAGGAAGTCGGGGCCGTGTTCCCGGACGTCGCGACGCCAATCTGCGAGCTGCTCGCCGACCGCGATGCCGCCACGGCGCAGAAGTCGGCCGTCGCCATGGGTTTTCGCCGCTCGACCGGCGACTGGCGCGAGCTGGTCGCGGACCCGGCCGTGGACATCGTCGACATCTGCTCGCCGAACTACCTGCACAAGGACATGGCGCTCGCCGCCATCGCCGCCGGCAAGCACGTCTGGTGCGAGAAGCCGCTCGCGCTCGACGCGGCCGAGGCCCAGGAGGTCGCGGACGCCGCGGTCCGCGCCGGCGTCACGCACCTGATCGGCTTCAACTATTCGCTGAACCCGCTGGTCAGACTCGCGCAGTCGATGATCGCCGCGGGCGACATCGGCGCGGTGATGGGCTTCAGCGGCCGCTATTTCGAGGACTACATGGCGGACCCCGCCGTGCCACACAGCTGGCGCTGCGTGCGCCGGCTCGCGGGCGCGGGCGCGCTCGCCGACCTCGGATCGCACCTGATCGACATGGCCGAGGTCCTGCTCGGGCCGATCGCGTCAGTGTGCGCGAGCCTCGAGACGGTGCATGTGAAGCGCCGCGATCCGGCGACGGGGCAGATCCTCCCGGTCGAGAATGAGGACGTCGCGCGCAGCCTGGTGCGCTTTGCGCGGGGCGTGGGCGGCAGCTTCGAAATCAGCCGCGTCGCGACCGGCTTCAAGTGCGGCCTCACGTTCACCGTGTTCGGCAGCGCCGGGAGCCTCTCTTTCGACCAGGAGCGCATGAACGAGCTGCGTTTCTACTCGGGCGCGGATCCTGCCGGCCGGCGCGGATTCCGCACCATCCTTGCGGGCCCGGAGCACCCCGACTACGCGCACTTCTGCCCGGCGCCGGGACACGGCCTCGGCATCAACGACCTGAAGGTGATCGAGGCGCGCAACCTCCTGCGAGCCATCGCGGAGGGCGCGCCCGCACGCCCCGGCTTCGACACCGGCCTGCGCGTGCAGCGCGTGATGGAGGCGATGGAGCGCTCGCACGCGAGCGGCGCGTGGACGGACGTCTGAGGAGATTCGATCGATGGACATGTTGATCGCGAAGCATCGCGAGGGATTCGGACCCGGCTATACGCCGGTGACGTCGGCGGGCAAAGGCGGCGATTTCACCGGCATCTCGTTTGGCGTGCTCAAGCTGCGCGCAGGCGAATCACACGTCGCAACGCTCTCCGGCGAGACCGCGTTCCTGCTGATGGCGGGCCGCATCGGCGGCCAGGTCGGCGGAGCATCCTTCGAACTGGCACGGAATTCGCTGTTCGACGAGTCGCCGGCCTGCCTGCACGCCGCCGCCGGCACGCCAGTCGAGATTCGCGCGAGGACCGACACGGAGCTCACGGTCTACGCCTGCGAGAACCCGGCGACTTTCCCGCCGCGCGTGTTCCGGCCGGAAGACGTCGCCGACGAGCGCCGCGGCGAGGGCCAGGTCGGCGGGCGGTGCCTGCGCCTCGTGCGCACGATTTTCGATGCGCGCAATTCGCCGCCGGAAGTGCGCCTCGTGCTCGGCGAAGTGGTGACGCTGCCCGGCGGCTGGTCGAGCTATCCGCCGCACCATCATCCGCAGCCCGAGATCTACCACTACCGCTTCACGCACCCGCAGGGCTTCGGCCATGCCGAGCACGGCGAGGACGTCTACAAGGTGCGCCAGTTCGACACGATCTCGATCCAGGCCGGCAATGACCACGCGCAGGCCGCCGCGCCCGGTTACGGCATGTACTACGCCTGGGTGATCCGCCACCTGCCCGGCCAGCCGTATGACGTGCCCGAGTTCACTCCCGAGCACGCCTGGACCCTGCAACCCGGCGCTAAAATCTGGGAACCGCCGGCGAAACCCAAGTGAAGGCGGCCCTCGACTTCATCTGCCTCGGCCGCGCGGCCGTCGACCTCTACGGCCTCGAGCGCGGCACGCGCCTCGAGGACGCGCAGCACTTCGCCAAGTACCTGGGCGGCTCCTCGGGCAACGTGGCGGTCGGAATGTCGCGGCTCGGGCTCAAGGTGGCGATGCTGACGCGCGTCGGCGACGAGCACATGGGCCGTTTTGTGCGCGAGGCGCTCGCTGCCGAAGGCGTCGACGTCCGGGCTGTCCGGACTGATCCGAAGCGGCTCACCGGACTCGTGCTGCTCGGCATCGAGAACGCGGAGAGCTTCCCGCACATATTTTTCCGCGAGAATTGCGCCGACATGGGCCTCGAGCCGGCGGATGTCGACGCCGCACCCTTCGCCTCGGCCCGCGCGCTCGCGCTGACCGGAACGCACCTCTCGACCGATGGCGTGCGCGCCGCCGCGCGCCGCGCCCTAGCGCTCGCGAAACAGCACGGCCTGCGCGTCGTACTCGACATCGACTATCGGCCCGTGCTCTGGGGCCTCGCCGGTCACGGCGGCGGCGCCGAGCGTGAGAAGGCCTCGGCGGCAGTGACCCGCGAGATCCAGGCTTTCCTCCCTGATTGTGACCTCGTGGTCGGCACCGAGGAGGAGATCCGCGTCGCCGGTGGCGGCGCGGGCGCGCTCGAGGCGCTGGCCGCGATCCGCGCGAAGACCGCGGCGACGATCGTCATGAAGCGCGGAGTCGCCGGCTGCGTGGTATTCGAGGGCGCGATTCCGGCCAGCGTCGAGCAAGGCCTCGTGGTCGGCGGCTTCCCGGTCGAGGTGCTTAACGTGCTCGGCGCCGGGGATGCCTTCCTGTCCGGCTACCTGAGCGGCTGGATCGAGAACCTGCCGCCGGCTCACTGCGGCCGGCGCGGCAACGCAGCCGGTGCGATCGTCGTCACCCGGCATGGCTGCACGCCGGCCATGCCGACGCGCGCGGAGCTCGAAGAATTCATGGGTCGCGCAGCGACGCCGGCCCGCCCGGACGAAGACCCGCGCATTGCCGCCCTGCACCGTGCGACTACCGTGCGGCCGCTGGCGGGCGACCTGTGCGTGCTCGCGTTCGACCACCGGCGCCAGCTCGAGCAGATGGCGGCCGCGGCCGGCGCGGGCTACGCGCGCATCGCGGACTTCAAGGCGCTCGTCGCCGAGGCGGTGCTGAGCGTCGCATCCAATGCGCATCCAGGCATCCGGCTCGGCGCGATCGTCGACGGCCGGCATGGCGGCAAGGCGCTCACGCGCCTCGCCGCGAGCGGTGCCTGGCTCGGGCGCCCGGTCGAGCTGCCGGGCTCCCGCCCGCTCGAGTTCGAAGCGAGCCACGGCATCGGCATCGAGTTGCTCGCCTGGCCGCGACGCCAGGTGATCAAGTGCCTCGTCAACTATCACCCCGCCGATCCCGTGGAACTGCGCCTCGCGCAGGAAGCACGGCTCGTCGAGCTCGCCGAGGCGGCAGACGCGCTCGAGCGCGAGCTCCTCATCGAGGTGATTTGCGGCGGCCCGGGGCGCGCCGTGGACGCGCGAACGACGCCCACGGTGCTGCGGCGTTTCTACCACCTGGGGCTCCGGCCCGCGTGGTGGAAGCTCGAGGCGCAGGCGGACGACTCCTGGCGCGAGATCGCGGCGATCGTCGCGGCGAGCGACCCGCTCTGTCGCGGCGCGCTGCTCCTCGGCCTCGATGCGAGCGAGGCGCAGGTCGCCCAGTCCTTCGACCTTGCGGCACGCCACCCGGTGTGTCGCGGCTTCGCGATCGGGCGCACGATCTTCGGGCCGCCGGCGCGCGACTGGCTCGCAGGCGCGATCGACGACGCGACGGCGGTCCAGCGCGTCGCGGCCGGATACGCACGCATGATCGCCGAGTGGCGGCGCCGGCGCCCGGCCGCGGCCGCTGCGTAGGGGAACCATGAAAACGATCCGGCTGACGATGGCCCAGGCGCTGGTGAGGTACCTCGCCGCACAGCGCATCCGGACAGCGCTCGGCAGCGAGCCGCTGTTCCACGGCGTGTTCGCGATTTTCGGCCATGGCAACGTCGCCGGGATCGGCGAGGCACTGGCAGCGAGCCGCAAGTCCCTGCCGACCTTCCGCGCGCACAACGAGCAGGCGATGGCGCACGCGGCAATCGCGTTTGCCAAGGCGAACCGCCGCCGGCGCCTCATGGCCTGCACGACCTCCGTCGGCCCCGGCGCGACGAACATGGTCACCGCCGCCGCGCTCGCGCACGTCAACCGCCTGCCGGTCCTGCTGCTGCCAGGCGACGTCTTCGCGGGTCGCCAGCCGGACCCGGTGCTGCAGCAGGTCGAGGACTTCGGCGATCCGGCCGTGAGCGCCAACGACTGCTTCCGCCCGGTGTCGCGCTTCTTCGACCGCATCGCGCGTCCGGAGCAGCTGCTCGCATCGCTGCCGCAGGCGATCGCGGTGCTGCTCGATCCCGCCGACTGTGGACCGGCGACGCTGGCGCTGCCGCAGGACGTGCAGGCCGAGGCCTGCGACTACCCGGAAGAATTCTTCGCGGATCGCGTGCACGCGATCGAGCGCCCGCGCGCCGACCGCGCGCGCGCCGACGAGGCGCTGCGCCGCATCAAGGCGGCACGCCGGCCGCTCATCGTCGCGGGCGGCGGAGTGCACTACTCGGAAGCGACCGAGGCGGTCGCCGAGTTCGCGGCGCGGCACGGCATCCCGGTCGCGGAAACGCAGGCGGGAAAAGGCACGCTCGCCGCCGACCACCCCTGCAACGCGGGCGGCCTAGGCGTCACGGGCTCTGCCGCCGCCAATCGCCTGCTCGCGGAATCGGACCTCGTGCTCGCGCTCGGCACGCGACTGCAGGATTTCACCACCGGCTCCGGCAAGCTGATCCGCGACTTCGACGAGCGGCTGGTCGCGATCAACGTCGCGCGCCACGATGCGATCAAGCGCGGCGCGCTCGCGGTGCGCGGCGACGTGCTCGCGACGCTCGGCGAGCTGTCGCCCGCCCTCACCGGCTGGGCCGCCGAACCCGCCTGGCGCGAGCGCACGCGCGCACTGCTCGCGGACTGGAATGCAGAGGTCGACGCCGCGACCCGTGCCACGACTGGCCTGCCGACCGACGCCCAGGTGCTGGGCGCGGTCAATCGCGCGCTCGGCAAAGGCGCGACCGTCGTCTGCGCGGCCGGCGGGATGCCGGGTGAACTGCACAAGCTCTGGCGCTGCGCCGAGCCCGGCAGCTACCACCTCGAGTACGGTTACTCGTGCATGGGCTACGAGATCGCGGGCGGCCTCGGGGTGAAAATGGCGGATCCCGCGCGTACGGTCGCCGTGCTGGTGGGCGACGGCAGCTACCTCATGATGAATTCCGAGCTCGCGACCTCGGTCGCGAGCGGACACCCGCTCCTCGTCGTGCTGTGCGACAACCGCGGCTTCGGCTGCATCCACCGCCTGCAGCGCGCGACCGCGGGCGAGACCCACAACAACCTGTGGAAAGACTCGTTCGCGGCCGAGGCGCCGATCGATTTCGTGGCCCATGCCCGCGCGCTCGGCGCAGACGCGGCAAAGGTCGCGGACGTCCCCGCGCTCGAGGCGGCGGTCGCGAAAGCGAAAGGCGCGCCGCGCACGACCGTGCTCGTGATCGAGACCGACCCGCAGAGCGGCACTGCCGCGGGCGGAGCCTGGTGGAACGTGCCGGTCGCGGAAGTCTCGGAAGACGCGCGCGTGCGCGCCGCCCGCGACGCCTGGCGCCGGGCCTTGGACGAAGGGAAGGACTGATGGGCATCCGCCTGGGGATCAACCCGCTCACCTGGACCATCGACGACCTGCCCGAGGTCGGCGGCGAGACGTCGCTCGAGACCTGCCTTACCGAAGCGAGGGCCGCGGGCTTCGAGGGTGTCGAGCTCGGCTGCAAGTTCCCGCGCACCGCGCCGGAACTCAAGGCGGCACTCGCCCCGCACGGACTCGCGCTGGTGTCGGGCTGGTACAGCACGAACCTGCTCGAGCGCGACGCGGACGCGGAGTTCGAAGCGATGCGCCCGCACCGCGAATTGTTATCCGCGCTTGGGTGCCAGGTAGTGGTGGTCGCGGAGACGACGCGCTGCATCCATGGCGACCGCCGCGCGCGGCTTTCGCAGCGGCCGGTGCTCGCCGCGACCGACTGGCCGCGCTTCGCCGAGCGGCTCGAAGCACTGGGCGCGCGGCTCGGGGACAGCGGCCTTACGCTCGCCTACCATCACCACATGGGCACGGTCGTGCAGACCGAGGATGAGGTGGACCGGCTGATGGATGCCTGCGACGAGACCGTCGCGCTGCTCCTCGACACCGGCCACCTGACCTTTGCCGGCGGCGACCCGGTGCGCGCCGCGACACGGCACGCCGATCGCATCGCGCACGTGCACTGCAAGGACATCCGCCGGCCGGTGCTCGCGCGCAGCCTCAACCGCGATACGAGCTTCCTCGACGCCGTGCTGGACGGCGTCTTCACCGTGCCGGGCGACGGCAGCGTGGATTACCCCGCCGTGCTCGCGCCGATCGCGCGCGCGAAGTACCAAGGGTGGCTCGTCGTCGAGGCGGAACAGGACCCGGCGGTCGCACCCTCGGCGCACTATGCCGGACTCGGCTACCGGAACCTGCGCCGCTTCGCGGACGCCCAGGCCTGGTCGTGACCCTGCGCTTCGGCCGCCGCGGCTTCATCGGCTCGGCGGTCGCGGCGGCGCTCCTGCGTCCCCTGCGCGCCCTGGCCGCAGCGCCGGGGTACCCACGCCTGATGGAAGGCCCGATGGTCGGTACGACGACGGCCGATTCGATAACTTTCTGGGGCCGCGCGAGCGGCGAGTTCGACGTGGCGGTCGAGTATTCGACCGACCGCAATCTCGCGAACGCGGTGACCAGCGCGCCCGCGCGGGCGACCGCGGCGAGCGACCATACCGTGCGTGTCACGGTCGCGGGACTCGCGCCCGCGACCCGCTACTACTACCGGCTGCTCGTGGACGGGATCCCGGACCGCTACCGGCTGACGCCGTTCTCGACCCGCACAGCGCCCGCGGGTGCCGCGCCCTTCCGTCTCGCCTTCGGCTCCTGCGCCCGTCACCAGCTCGACGCGGAACAACCGATCTTCCGCGCGATTGCAGCGGCCGAGCCGGACGTCTTCTTCTGGCTTGGCGACAACATCTACGCGGACTCTGCGTCGGAGTGGGTGTTCGCGGAAGACTATCGCCGCCAGCGCTCGGTCGCGACCACGCTGCCGGTGATGCGCTCCGTGCCCCAGCTCGCGATCTGGGACGACCACGATTTCGGGCTCAACAACTCGGATGTGACGAACCCGTCGCGCGAGGCCTCGCTCGCGGCATTCCGCGATTACTGGGCGAACCCCGCCTCGGGCCTCGCCGATGCGCCCGGCGTGTTCTTCCAGTACGCGTATGGCGGCGTCGACTTCTTCATGCTCGACGGCCGCTACTACCGGACGCCCAACAAGACGCTGGACGGCCCGGACAAGACGCTGCTCGGCAAGCGCCAGGGCGAGTGGCTGCGCGAGACGCTCAAGGCGAGCCGCGCGCCATTCAAGGTCATCGCCTGCGGCAGCGGCTGGTCGGCCGAGGACGGCCCGACCGGCGACACCTGGGCCGCCTTTTTGACCGAGCGCGACGCGCTCTTCGACTTCATCCGCGACGAGCGCATCGAGGGCGTGTTCCTGCTGTCCGGAGACACGCACTTCGGCGAGGTCAACTGCATCCCCTGGTCGGCGCACGGCGGCTACGACCTCTACGACTTCGTGAGTTCCCCGCTCGCGCAAATGACCGGCACGTCATTCCTCGACGCCGAGCCCGAGGTGCGCATCCGCCTGCCGTGGTTCCGCTCGGTGAATTTCGGGTTGCTCGACTTCGAGTGGGAGCCGGAGCCGAAGGTCACGTTCACGCTGCGCGACCTGCGCGGCGACAGCGCCTGGGAACCCGTGACGCTGACGACGGCGGACCTGAAGAACGGTGTCTCGACCTGGGCCGCCAAGATCGATGCCGCGGCGCTCGCGCACCGCGAGCGCCGCGTCGATCGCCAGCGCGACCCGTACCGCTGACCGCTACTCGATCCCGAGCGCGGCCGCGATGTCGCGCCAGGACACGAACTTGAAGTTCTGCTTCTCGCGCGGCGAGAGGTTGCGCCCGTCCTGCACGACCAGCAGCCCCTCGGGGAACTTCGCGCCGAGCGGCGCGCTGACGACGTCGAGTCCGTCAGTTTCCGACGCGCCGTCGATGCCGCGCGCCGGGTCCGCGACGATGTGGAACACGCCCACGAAGGCGTTGTAGCCCTCGCGGCGGTACACCGCGTAGTTGTCTGCGCCCTGGTTCGACAGGACGAGGAAGCCCGTGCCGTCCTTGCCCGCCCAGATCCCGACGCCCTCGATGTCGGCCAGGAGGCCGTTCGGGCCGTCCACGCGGTCGATCTCGCGCCGCTCCGAGCCGCCGTCCGCGAGCGCCGAATAGCGGAAGAACCCGCCGTCCTCTTCGGCGATGTACAGCGCGCCCGTCTCGTCGTCGGCGGCGCAGCCTTCGGCCTGCGAGCCGACGGTGAACTCGCGCACCTGCTCGGCGACCGCGCGGCCGTCCTTCGCGGTGATGCGCCACTGGCGCACCAGGCCGTCGCCGCCGTTGTTCACGAACACGTAGTGACCGGTTGCGCCCGCGTACATGCACAGGCCATACGGGTCGCCGAGGCCGGTCGGCACCGGGTCGCCGGCGCGGCTCAGCTTGCGCGTCGCCGGATCGAGGAAGTAGAGCGCGATCGTTTTGTCAGTCCGGTTGCTCGCGGCGACCAGCACGCGCGGCTTGCCGTCGACCACGAAGCCCTCCCGAAGGTCGACGTTGTTCATGCGCCCGTCGGTCAACGTCTGCAGCAGCTTGCCGTCCAGGTCGTAGACGTAGAGCCCGAGGTTCTTGTCGGTGCCAATGATTGCGCTCTTGGCCGGATCTCGCGGGTTGACCCAGATCGCCGGGTCGTCCGCCGCGTCGCCCCAGGTCGTGACTGGAACGGTTTCGAGCACCGGCGTGACAGTGCGCGCCGTAGCGGCCGCGGCAGCGCGCGGATCGGCGAACGCGGTGTCCGCAACGCCCGCGGCGGTGCGCGCTTCGTGCCAGCCGACGATCTTGAAGTTGCTGTGCGCGCCGTCGTTGTCCTGGTCGGCGATGACCAGGATCCCTTCGGGATACGCCTCGCCCATCGGCACGGCGGCGACCGCGAGCCCCTCGGTCTCGCCGACCGCATCCACGGCGCCGCCAGCGCCGACCTGGAAGTTGCCGATCCGCTGGCCCTCGGGCCCGTAGATCGCGACGCGTTCCGCGGAGGCATCCGAAACGACGACGAAGGGCTTGCCGTCCGCGCCCTGCGCGAGCGCGATGCCCTTCACCTCTTCGGCGATGCCGCCGCGCGGTGCCGCCATGTCCACGACGCTGCGGGCCGGGTCGGTCTCGACGCCGACCGGCAGCGACATGAGGCCGAGCGCCTCGTCGCCGTAGTAGATCGTCCCGGTCGAATCGTCGACCACGCAGTACTCGGCGCCCTTGCCGAGCGCGACGCTGCGCACGAGTTCGCCCTCGACGGCGCCGCCCTTGGCGAAGTACTCGAATTGCAGCATCTGGCCGCCATCGGTCATGCCGAGCGCGTACACGCGGCCGGATATCGGGCTTGTGTAGCTGCACAGGCCCACGAGGTCGTCATCGGCCTGGACCGGCGTGCCGGAAAGCCGCGACAGCGCGCCGGCCTCGTCGATCGTGTACGGAAACAGCTGCGCCCGCATCGGGTCGTACACCAGCACCAGCGGAATCCGCCGGCCGCCGAGGTCGAAGCCATAGCGCAGCGTAACGTGCGAGGCCTCGATGTCGCTGATCCGCTGCCGCAAGGCGCCGTCGAGCCCGTACACTTCGAGGCCGCCGGTTCCGCCGGCTCCGAGGACGAGGCTCTGCGCCCCGTCCGTCGGGTGCACCCAGATCGCGACGGCATTGGCCCCGTCCTGGGCCGTAGGAGCCGTTTCGGCGGCGGCCGCCACGGTGGGCGGCGCGGGCTCAGTCGGGGTCTGGGCGGGTTTCTGGGCGCAGGCCGCCAAGGCCACGGTCAGTAGGAGCAGCCAGGCTCGATGTGTCATCGGGATTCCTTGCGGTCTGGACGAACTGAAATGAATGTTCTAAGTTTACTCATAATGGAAATTCTGTTTCAAGCCAAGGCATGCCTTGGGGTACCAGCTTAGATGACGGGCTATTTCAAACGGTTTAAAGCCGGCGCCGCCGCGCCCCGGATCGCCGATTCGGGGCGGGTCGACACCCTGTTCCGCAGGCACCGCGTGCGGGTCATGCTCGCCATCACCCTCGGCTACGCCTTCGCCTACACCTGCCGGCTCGCGCTCTCGGTGGTGAAGAAGCCGCTGATCGACGAAGGCATCTTCTCGCCGCAGGACCTCGGCCTGATCGGTTCCGCACTCTTCTTCTCCTACGCCTTCGCCAAGCTCGTGAACGGCTTTCTCGCCGACCACGCCAACATCAAGATCTTCTTTGCGACCGGCGTCATCGCCTCGGCGCTGGTCAACATCGGCATGGGATTCTCGACGATCCTGTGGGTCTCGGTCGCGCTCTGGGCGCTGAACGGATGGTTCCAGGGCTTCGGGGCGCCTTCCGGCGCCGTCTCGCTCGCGTCCTGGTTCAGCAATCGCGAGCGAGGCCGCTTCTACGGCATCTGGAGCACGGCCCATTCGCTGGGCGAAGGGCTCACCTACTACGTGGTCGCGCTGTTCGTCGCCTGGCTCGGCTGGCGCGCGGGCTTCTGGGTGCCGGGCATCTTCTGCATCCTCGCGGGCCTCGCCATCTACGCGCTGATGCAGGACCGGCCGGTGACGCTCGGCCTGCCACCGGTCGCCGACTGGAAGAACGACCACCTCGCCCAGCTCGCGCCGCCCGAGACGAAGGTGCTGACACTGCAATTCTCGATCCTGCGCATCCCGTCCATCTGGGTGCTCGCGGCCTCGAGCGCGACCGTCTATGTCACGCGTTACGCGATCGCGAGCTGGGGAATCCTCTACCTGCAGGAAGCACGCGGTTTCGGGCTCGCGGACGCGAGCCTCTTCATGGCCGTCGGCACGCTCGCCGGCATCGCCGGCTGCCTGCTGTACGGCTATCTCTCCGACACCTGGTTCGCCGCGCGCCGTCCGCCCGCGAACCTCCTGTTCGCGATCGCCGAGCTCGCTGGCCTGTACCTGATCTTTTTCGGGCACCAAGACGTCGTCACGCTGACTGCCGGCTTCGCGCTGTTCGGCGTGGGCCTGAATGGCCTCGTGACGTCGCTGGGCGGCCTCTTTGCCATCGACATCGCGCCGAAGAAGGTCGCCGGTGCGGCGATGGGCTTCATAGGCGTCTTCAGCTACCTCGGCGCCGCGATCCAGGAAAACATCAGCGGCGCCCTGATCGAGTCCGGCATGCAGGTGGCAGGCGACGTTCGCACTTACGACTTCGGCCCCGCCATCAGCTTCTGGATCGGCTCCAGCATCGTCTCGATGCTGCTGGCCGCGACACTCTGGCGCGTGAGGCTCCGCGAATGAAACGCCATGACTTCGTCACCGTCGGCAACTACACCAAGGACACCATCGTCTCGGCGGCCGGCACGCGCTACGTGGACGGCGGCGGCTACAACTACGCGGCGCATGCGGCGCGCCTGCTCGGCCTCTCGGTCGCCGCGGTCACGCGCCGCGCGGCGGGCGACGCACACATTGCCGAGCCGCTGACGGCCGCCGGCATCGACGTTTACGCTTTCGATTCGCCGAACTCGACGCTGATGCGGCTCGAGTACCCGACTGCGAACGTCGACGAGCGCATCCTCTCGGTCAAGGGCGTCGCGGACCCGATCGAACCGCTGCATTTCGATGGCATCGAGGCCCACACATTTCTCATCACCGCGTCAATCCGCGGCGAGGTCGCGCCCGCGACAGTCAAGGAGATGAAGGCGCGCTGCCAGCGACTTGCCCTCGACGTGCAGGGTTTCGTGCGCGTCGTCACGCCCGAGGGCCGGCTTGCCTACGAGGCCTGGCCTGAGCGCGAGCTCGTGCTCAGCATGACCGACATCCTGAAGACCGATGCGGTCGAGGCGGAATTCCTGACCGGGACGGCGGACATTTGCGAGGCGGCGAAGCGGCTCGCGTCGCTCGGCCCGAAGGAGGTCGTGCTCACGCACAAGGATGGCCTGCTGGTGCTCGCGGATGGCAGGTATCACGAGGCGCCGTTCAGGCCCGTGGAGTTGCGCGGCCGCAGCGGCCGGGGAGATACCTGCGTCGGCTCGTATTCGTCGCGACGCATCGGCGCGGACGTGGCCGAGTCCACGCGCTGGGCCGCGGCGCTCACGAGCCTCAAGCTCGAGGCCGAAGGCGTGATCCGGCGCCCTCGTGCCGATGTCGAGAAGCTGCTCCGGGAAAAGTACTGATGCGCCGCGGCGCCACGCTCGCCGTCCTGCTCCTGCTCGCAGCCTGCGCGACACCACGTCCGGCGCCGGCGCCGATTGCCGAGTTCCTCGCGTTCGGCGACAGCGGTTATCACTATGACTATCTCGATGCAGACGAGGGCGAAGGCGTGACGACGCTCGCGGCCTTCGTCGAGAAGGAGCGGCTCGACTGGTTGAGCGATAAGCGCCCGCCCGCCGAATTCAAGCCGCCACCCGCCTGGCGGCGCCCGGACACGGGCGAGTATGTCCTGGCCAGCGGCCAGGACGCGGTCGCGACCGCCATGCGCCGCTATTGCGCGGGTCCGGCCGCCTGCGAATTCGCGGTCATGCTCGGCGACAACATCTACCCCGACGGTGCTACCGCGGGCACCGACGGCCGCGACGATGCGACGCGCTTCCGCAAGGTGCTCTACGAACCCTACGCGCCGCTCGCGGAGAACGCGCCGGCCTTCCGCATCTACGTCGCGCTCGGCAACCACGACTGGCGCACCTCACGCGCAGGCGCCATGGCGCAGGTGACATATGCCGAGGAGACGCGGCCTTTCTACATGGAAGGCATCCGCTACCGCGCCGCCCCGACCGGTGACCCACGCGAGCTCGAAATCTTCGTGCTCGACACGCATGTGCTGCTCTCGGGCGTGACCGTTCTCGAGGATGAACTTGCCGATGACGGCAGCGAGTTGCACACGGAGGAAATCGAGGCGCCGCCGACCTGGTCGCGGCCGTCGAATGAACTCGAGCGCGGCATGGCGGACTGGCTGGAGAAGAGCCTCGCCGAGTCCCCGGCGCGCTGGAAGATCGTGATGGGCCATCACCCGATCTGGTCGTCAGCGGGCAGCAAGTTCCAGCAGGCGCGGGCGCTGCGCGAACTGATTCTGCCGGCGCTCTGCAGGCACGCGGATCTCTACCTCGCCGGCCACGAGCACACCCTCGAGCTGCACACGGACGCCTGCAAGGACGTGCCCGAAGCCCAGGGCCTCCCGCCGCTGCCGCAGGTCGTCTCGGGCGCCGCCGGCAAGCAACGCCCGCTCAACACCGCCTTCCAGCGCCACCAGCTCGCGGCGAACCCGGAGCTGCGCAGCCTCTGGACGCAAGGCCTCGCGTGGGGCTTCGCGCATGTGACACTGGTGCAGGATCAGGCGACAATCCGCTTCTTCACGACGCCGGACGACGGCAGCGGCGAGCTGGTACCGGCCTTCGAGCACCGCTTCGACCGCCGGAGTAACACCCCATGACCGCCAAGCAGACGCAACTCGGGCACTACATCGGCGGCAAGCCGGTCGCGGGGAGCTCCGGCCGCACGGCGCCGGTGTACAACCCCGCGCTCGGTGTGGCGACGACCGAGGTGGCGCTCGCCTCGGCGGGGGAGACCCGCACGGCGATTGCCTCCGCGCGCGCCGCGCTCCCCGGGTGGTCCGAGACGCCGCCGCTGCGGCGCGCGCGCGTGCTGTTCAAGTTTCGCGAGCTCATCGAGCAGAATGCCGGCGAGCTCGCCGCGCTCATCACCCGCGAGCACGGCAAGGTGCTGGCCGACGCCCGCGGCGAGGTCACCCGCGGGCTCGAGATCGTCGAGTTCGCCTGCGGCATCCCGCAGCTGCTCAAGGGCGAGTACAGCGATGCGGTCGGCCAGGGGATCGACAGCTGGTCGCTGCGCCAGCCGGTGGGGGTGTGTGCCGGCATCACGCCCTTCAACTTCCCGGCCATGGTGCCGCTGTGGATGTTCCCGGTCGCCATCGCCTGCGGCAACACCTTCGTGCTCAAGCCCTCCGAGAAGGACCCCGGCTGCCCGCTCCGGCTCGCCGAGCTGCTGACCGAGGCCGGGGCACCCCCGGGCGTGCTGAACGTGGTCAATGGCGACAAGGAGTCGGTCAACACGCTGCTCACCGACCCGGGGGTGGAGGCCGTCAGCTTCGTCGGCTCCACCCCGATTGCCGAGCATGTCTACCGCACCGGTTCCGAGGCCGGCAAGCGGGTGCAGGCGCTGGGGGGTGCCAAGAACCACCTGGTGGTGATGCCGGATGCCAACCCCGCAGACGCCGCCCATGCCCTGATCGGCGCCGCCTACGGCTCGGCCGGTGAGCGCTGCATGGCGATCTCGGTCGCGGTCGCGGTGGGCGATGCCGGTGACCGGCTGATCGAGGCCTTAAAGCCCGAGCTCGCCGCCATCCAGGTCCTGCCCGGTACCGCGGAGGGGGCGGACATGGGCCCGCTGGTCACCCGCGAGCACCGGGAGCGCGTGCTCGGCTACGTCGAGGCCGGGATCCAGGAGGGGGCCCAGCTCATCGTCGACGGGCGGACGCTCTCGGTCCCCGGCCACGAGCAGGGCTTCTTCCTGGGCCCGGTGCTGTTCGACCGGGTCACCGAGCCGATGCGGGTGTACCGCGAGGAGATCTTCGGCCCGGTGCTGGTGGTGATGCGGGCGCAGACCCTCGATGAAGCGCTCGGGCTCATCGCGCGCCACGAGTTCGGCAACGGCAGCTCGATCTTCACCCGCGACGGCGGTGCCGCGCGCGAGTTCAGCCGCCGGGTGCAGGCCGGCATGGTCGGCATCAACGTGCCGATCCCGGTGCCGATGGCGTTCCACTCGTTCGGCGGCTGGAAGCGCTCGCTGTTCGGGCCGCTGCACATGCACGGGCCGGACGGGGTGCGCTTCTACACCCGCCTGAAGACCGTCACCGCACGCTGGCCCGAGGGCTCCAGGGGCGCCGAGTTCGTCATGCCGACGATGAAGTAGC
>Ga0187894_10000437_pt1 | contig 56108 bp, 43 predicted proteins | sample GBC1701081metaG_FD_136650 | JGI IMG/M metagenome (GOLD analysis project Ga0187894, IMG submission 136650) | White microbial mat communities from a lava cave in the Kipuka Kanohina Cave System on the Island of Hawaii, USA - GBC170108-1 metaG ...
AGCGCCTGCGCGTCGACGACGTGACCGTTCGCCGTCGGCCTCAGCGTCGCCCGGAGCGTCAGCTCGTCGCCCGGCAGCAGCGGCGCGAGGAAGCGGGCCGAACGCACCGCCGTGATGCCGGTGTCGGGACCGGCGACCGCGGCCACCGCCTGGCGCAGGCTTTCGATGATGAAGACGCCAGGGAAAATGGTGAAGCTCGGAAAGTGCGCCGCCAGGTGAGGATCGGCCGCGTCGATGATTCTCGTCGCCGTGAAGCGGCACGGATCGCCGTCGGCGCTGTCGATCGCAGCGCCGTCGATCGCGGCCCCGTCAATCGCACAGAGAGGCGCCGCAAACACCCGTCCCGCGACGGCTATTTCTTCGACGGCCGTCGACACGACGGTCGAAAGACCAGCACTATTGGACGGCATGGATCAGGGCCGATCGGAAGTGTGACGGAGAATCACCATCCTTTTACACCAAACGTTGAGTGATTTCAATGAGCCGTTGCGCGATTTTCATACGTGATCGTCGCGCCAATCGGCCGGCCAGAAGTCCTCCGCGGCGAGCACGCGCGGAATGTTGTGCGGTGCTATCTTCACGGGGCCGATGCGCGCCGCGGCATCCTGCCACAGGCGCGCGACGGCGATGTGATACTGGTCCCGTGCCTGCCCGTCCCGCCCGGTCTCGATGGCTTCGCGCAATTGTGTCAGCGCGCGCCGGACGCCCTGCGGCCAGATCGCCCCGAGAATTTCGCGATACGTCGGTGCAATAGGTGGTCCCAGGGGGCCGGCTGACGGGATGTCGAAGGACGCCGCCGCGGAGGCGTCCAGCGTCACCGTGTCCCGCACGTCCGCCGGCATGTGCGCGCGCGGGCACCAGAGCACCGGGCCGTGCGTATTCGCGAGCGTCAGGGTGCCGCCTTCCGTACCGACCGTGATCCGGTGCATGACGTGAACGTAATTATCCGGATCGGCCGGATCCATCACCGTCTGCACGCGCAGCGTAATCGGGACGCCGGCTATCACGCCGGCGAGGCAACGGAACGGCGCGTCGGTTTCGCTCAGCGAGATGACGTCGTCCGGCAGCGCGAGCGGATCCGCGAACGCCCACGGCCGGACGCCGCCCAAGGCCTCGCCGAGGATGTCCCACAGCGTGAAGGCCGTCTGGACGCTGCAGATCGCGTCGATGAACAGCGGACGCTGACGCCGGAACAGCTCGCGCGCGGCGGCGATGAACCGACGCACCGGCGCGATGTGGACGTAGTGCGTGTTCAGGTGGTAGTACACGCGCCGCTGCCGGGCCTCTCGCAGACAGGCGACCAGTTCGCGCTCGTGCAGCGGATGTTCCTGCAGCACGTGCATGCCGCGGGCCATCAGCGTCCGCGCGAGCTCCGCGCCGCGGCCGCCGTTCACGCTCGACCCGATGACGACGCAGGCGATGTCCACGCCGGCGGGGACGTCCGCCGGGTCCGTGAAGAGCGGGACGCCGTACGCCTCGGCGCAGGCGCGCGACCGCGCGCTGCCGAGCGCGAGGATGCCCGCGAGCTCGAAGGGGAAGTCCCGATCACGAAACGCCGCCAGGTAGATGCGGCCGAATTTCGTGCCGCAGACCAGGACGCGCGGACGCCAGCCGCTCACAGCACGCCCTCGTCTTCGCCCATGCCCGCGGCGACGACGCCATCCACGACGTCCAGACCCTGCACGGCCCGGCACGCGCGGACGCGGTCCACGACCCATGCCGGATCCAGGACGTCCGCCGCGAAGTGCAGGCCCGGCTCGACGCGTGTTCGCAGCAGCGCCTCCACTGCGAGGCCCGCGACGGCGCCGCTGACGACGTACGTGTCGTCGCTCCGGAAGATCGCGGTGCGCTCGGCCGGACGTCCGTCCGCGTCACCTTCCAACCGCAGCACGAATACTTGCGACGGCGCCCGGCCAAACAGTTCCACGTCGATCGCCCTCGTCAGCGCCGCGCCCGCCGCGGCGAGGCCGTCCGTGCCCGCCATCGCCTGCAGGCGCGCGACGAGCGTCACGATCCGGTCGTCGTCGAACACGTGGTACCACCGCAGGTCGGACAGGGCCAGCGCCCGGGCCATCCGCTCCGCCTCGCGCGTGAGGTAGGGGTACGCGTTCACCCGGCCCGGCATCAGCGGCAGTTCCACCTGCAACAACGGATGCACGTCGCGCGTCACGCGGACGCCGCCGCGCCAGGCCGCGAGCGAATCGCCGTACGCGCCGCCGACGCTCCGCAGATAGTCGATCGCGGCCGCCGGCGTGAACCGATCGCGCAGGCGGACGTACGCCGTCAGCGCGCGCACGCGATCGAACCCTTGCCGCGCGAGCCAGCGTGGCAGGAGGCCCGACAGGCCAGGCAGCAGACCGGCGGACAGGATCGCCGTGCGCGCCGGGTTGGCCGCCGCCAGCGGCGTCAACCGCCCGTGCAGGTCGTCGTCTCCACCAGGATCAACGTATTCCGCCCCGGCCGCGAACGCCGCCTGCGCGACGCGATCCTGCATCGCGGCCGCCGGACCCGCGCAATTGACGATGATGCGACAGCCGTCACAGAAGCGCGAGAGCGCATCGGGCGCGTCGACGTCGACGGCGTGGATCTCGATCGCGTCATTGCGCCCCGCGTCATTGTCGCTGTGGGCGTTGCCGCGGTCGACGCCGCACAGATCGCTGTCGGCGATCGCGCGCAGCGCGTCGATGCGTCGCCCCCCGAGTCGGAGTCGGAGCCGGACGACGTCCGCGGACGCGTCTCCGGAGGCTCGCAGCCAGCGCGCGGTCGCGCGTCCGACGGCGCCCGTGGCGCCAACGATGCCGATCAGCGGCGGCGCATCCTTCATGGCGTGAGCTATTTCACGAGCCGGTAGAAGCGATGGAACCGGTGTTCGTACGGCAGGATGCGCGTCTCCGCGAAGCCGGCCGCCGCGGCGTACGCGCGCATCGTGTCGGGCCGCATGACGGTACCCGTCTGCGCCGACGGCGTCTCGGACGATCCGACCGGCAGGCAATGCAGCAGGCTGACCGCGTAGAAGAACCGCTCGACCTCGTCCGCCGGCGCCGTGAACGTGTCCGCCGCCTTGGGTTCCATCAGCAGCACGGATCCGTCCGCCTGCAGGCGCGCGTGGCACGCTTGCAGGACGTCCACCGGCTGCGACATGTCGTGCAGCGCGTCGAAGATGCACACGAGCCCGTAGTGGCCGGAGTCGCCGGGCGTGCGCGCATCCCGGACTTCGAAGGTGACGCGATCAGCCACGCGGGCCGCGTCCGCCTGCCGCCGCGCCTCGGCGATGGAGCCGGGGTGCGCGTCGAATCCGTCGACGTGAATCCGCGGATACGCGCGCGCGAGTGCGATGCTGGACCAGCCGCCGCCGCAGCCCACGTCCGCCACCCGGATCGCGCCGGCCGTCAGCGCCGCGTGGACGTCCGGCATCGTCTGCTGCAGGCACGCCGGCAGGTGCACCTGGAACACCGCCCGATTGAGCATCGCCTGGCCGACGCAGAAATCTTCGCCGTAGGCCTCATACGGAATGCCGCCGCCGGTCCGATACGCCTCGATCAACTGCGGCAGCACGCGGGCGATGCCGCCGACCGGCAGCAACGCCATCGGCGCGACGCAGAACAGGCTCTCGCCGTCGATCAGCGCTTCCGCGTGTCCGGCCGGCAGCAGATAGAGCCGCGCGTCCGCCGGCTTGCTCGTGTCGTCCACTTCGAGGATGCCGGAGACCGCCTGCTGCTCGAGCCACTCGCGCGCGTAGCGCGGCGCGATGCCCGCCTCCCGCGCGAGGTCGGCCGCTGTCGCTGGACCCCGTGTCCGCAGGTGCTCGTAGAGCCCGAGACGCATCCCGAGATACGCGGCAAAGAGCTCCGCGGCGCCGAGGCCGGCGGTGAACAGACGCACGGCGAGCGCCTGCGCCTGTGTAGCATCGTGATCGATCACGGCTCGATCCAGATCGCCGCGCGCGCGCGACGCGCAGTTCGATGGAGACAGCAACGCGTCCGCATGATACAAAGCGGATCGTTTCCGCACGCATCCCGCGGCCGCCAATGGACGTATGAATGACCTGCGACACGATACCACAGACGTCCTGGCCCGCGGCCGCGTGCACGCACACGAAGGGCCGCGATGAACGAGAGAAGGCCAGACGGATTGACCCGCCGCACGGTCACGGACGCCGCGACGATTGACGTCGTGCTGTCGCGCCTCGCTGCGTCCGATGTCGTCGACGGACTCGCGCTGTACGGATCGCGAACGGGCGGCGTCCCCGGCAGCGATTACGACATCCTCGTCCTCGCGACGGAGCGCCCGGGCGGCATGACGCAGGTGTTCACGCACGTGGACGGACACGCGACCGACGTGCTGTTCCTGGACGCCGCGACGTACGACGAGGTGATGGCGGGCCGGCGGCGCGTGAACGCGTCGACGGTCGACGCCGTGTTCCTGCGGAAGCTGCCGCACGCCGAGATCGTCGTCGATCGATCCGGACGTCTCGCGCGCGGCCGCGACGCCGGCCTCGATGCCGGCCTCGACGGGGACTGGCTGCGCCCACCGTCGTATTCGTCCCAGTACCTGCTCTGGTTCTCGCTGAACTTCAGCCTCGCGCACATGAAACGGCTGGCGGCGTCGATCGATCCGGCCTATGTCGTGGCCATCGATCTGATGCTCGGCGCGCAGCCAGGCCTTGCGTGCCGCACGTACTTCGCGATGCGGCGCCTGCCGTGGGACGGCGAGAAGGCCGCGGTCCGCCATCTGCAGCAGCACGACCCCGGCTACCTCGCGCTGCTGCGCGAGTGCCTCGCGTCGACCGATCGATCGCAGAAGCTCGATCGCTACGAGCGTCTCGCGGCATTGACGCTGGAGCCGTTCGGCGACGTGTGGGCGGCCGACGCGGCCGCCGCGAGCTTCGAGACGCCGGTCCACGACGCCGCGCAGGTGAACGACGCGCTGGACCTGTGGGCCCGGATCCTTCGCGTGTAGCCACCCGCCACGTCCACCGCAATCGGCCGCGCACATTCGAGGGGATTCATTCAGCCGATCCACGCCGCCGTTCTTCGTCCGCCGGCGATTCAGGAGGTGCTTCGTCATGCCGTCTTCTTCTCGCCGGGCCTTCATCGCGCGCGCGGGCCAGGCCGCGCTCGGCGTGTGGCTGCTGCCGCGCGCGGTTTCCGCGCAGAGAACCGGTCCCTGGACGCCGCTCATCGCGGATGTCGAGAAGCTGGTGCCGACGTTGCTCGCGGACGCCCGCGTGCCGGGCCTGTCGATGGCCACCGTCCGAAACGGCGCGCTGTTGTGGCGCCGCGGTTTTGGTGTCAGGAAACGCGATGCGAAAGAGCTGGTGGACGAGGCGACCGTGTTCGAATGCGCGTCGCTGAGCAAGCCGGTGTTCGCATACGCGGTGATGAAGCTGTCGGAGCGCGGCGTCATCGACCTCGACGCGCCGCTGACGCGATATGCGCCGAAGCCGTTCCTGGAAGGCGATCCGCGGCTTGGCCTGATCACCGCGCGCCACGTGCTCTCGCACACCAGTGGATTCCAGAACTGGCGATCGGACGCCGAGCCGCTGAAGATTCACGATGCGCCGGGCACGACGTTCCGCTATTCGGGCGAGGGCTACGCGTATCTGCAGTCGGTCGTCGCGCATCTCACGCGTCAGCCGATCGAGCCCTTCATGAAGGCGCGGCTATTCAAGCCGTTCGGCATGACGTCCAGCGGTTACCTGTGGAATGACACATTCACACGCCACGCGGCGCAGCCGCACGATAAGGAGGGTGCGCCGTCGCCGAACCGCCAGCGGACTGAGAAGGACGTCGCGCACTTTGCCGCGGCCGGCGGTCTGTACACGACGCCGACGGATTACGCGAGGTTCGTGATGGAAGTCGTCAACCAGAAACGCGCCGACGAGTTCCGTCTCGAGCCGGAAACATTGAAGGAGATGGTCCGGCCGCGGATCAAGATCGACGAGACGACGTCATGGGCGCACGGCTGGGCGGTGCAGCACACGAAGGACGGCGATCTGATTCAGCACGGCGGTTCGAATCCAGGCTACCGTGCGTACGTCATCGCGTCCGTCGAGCGCAAGTCCGGTGTCGTCGTGATGTCGAACGGCGACAACGGTGACGCGGTCGTCAGGCATCCACCGCTCATCGATCTCCTGACACGGATCTGCACCGTCTAGCGATCGCCGGCCGGCGCCGTCGCATCCGCCGCCGTCGATGCAGTCGTTTCGACCGGCGCCGCATCAGTCGTTGCATCAGCCGTCGCGTCGGTCGATTCCGGGGGCAGGCCCGCCGCGCGCAGGAACGAGACGACCTGCGGCACGATCGCGCCGCTGTTCCAGAAGGCGGCGGGATGATCGTAGCCGGGCAGCGTGACGAAGGTGACGTTCGGGATCAGCGGCACGCAGCGCTGAACCTGCGGATAGAACGGATCCCGCTCCCCCGAGTACACGAAGCACGGCATCGTCATCGACGGCAACACGTCTTCGATCGACGGCTCGTCCTGCTGCGCGGCGGCCAGCGCTTCGAAGTCGTTCGCCAGCAGTTCCTGACGCCGTTCCGGCTTCATCTTCGACGCGTCCATGTTGAGCCGCAGCAGGAGGATGTCGAGGAACGATCCTGCGTTCTTGCCGTCGAACCGCGCGGCTTCGGGGATGCGCCGCTCGTACGGATCGTGACCGCCGATGATCAGCGCGGATACGCGCTCGGGCCAGTACTTCGCGAGGCCGAACGCGATGCGTCCGCCGTTCGAGTAGCCCCAGAATGCGGCACGATCGATCCCGAGATGATCGAGTACCGTGATGACGTCCTTGACGCGCAGCGTCAGCTCATACGCGGCGGGGTCGTGTGGCTTGTCGCTCTCTCCGTGGCCGCGCGGATCCATCGCAATGACTTTGTAGTCCTTGCTGAGCGCCTCGACGTAGCCGCACAGGTACCAGCGCTTCAGCGATTGCGTGAAGCCATGATGGAGGATGAGCGGCGGTCCGTCTCCGACAATCCGATAGTGGATGCGGACACCTTCGTGAACGGCATACGGCATACGCGCGCCCTCGCGACTGGAGCGGCGCCGCGTCGGACGCCGCCGGTCTCAATCAACATCTGCACGGATGCCCGCGATGCTATCACGATTCCCGCACGCGTCGATCTTCAGCGCAATGACAGATCGTCCAGTACCGCCGAGACGACGGCGCCGCGGAAGTCGTCCACGAAGAAATGGCCGCCGGTCATCGCGTGATAGACGCACGTCGCGGACGACTGCGCGCGCCACGAGGTCAGTTCGTCCTTGGTGACGTATCGATCGTCCGCGCCGCCAAACACCGAGATTGGACACGGCAGCGGCTCGGCGGCGACGTACGGATAGTCTTCCGCCATCTGATAGTCGGCCCGCAGCGTCGGCAGCATCAGCTCCATCAGCTCGCGGTGCGTCGCCATCGCTTCCGGCAGCGGGCCGTGCCGCTCGCCGACCGCGTCGACGAAGTCCGCGTCCGGCAGGCGCGAGATGCGTGGCAGCCGGTTGGGCAGGTGCGGCGCGCGATGGGCGGCGACGAAGAGGTTGCGCGGCGAGAGACGCATCGACGCGTGCAGCCGCCGGCACAGCTCGAAGGCGACGAGCGCGCCGAGGCTGTGTCCGAAGCACGCGAACGGGCGATCGAGCGCCGGGCTCAGCGTCCGCGCGAGCATGACGCACAGCTCGTCGAGGCGCACGAACGGCGGCTCCTGCCAGCGCGTCTCGCGTCCCGGCAAATGGACGATGCAGAGATCGATGTCGTCCGGCACGTGTGCGGCCCAGGGCCGGAACATCGCCGGTCCGCGTCCCGCGCTCGGAAAGAGGAAGAGGCGTAGCCGTGGCGACGGCGCCGGTCGCGGGCGCACAATCCAGTTGTCGCAGGCGTCAATCTCCAGCATGCGCGTTAGCATAACGTGGCCGATGTGAAGACGAACCCGTCGCGCACGAGATATCGTCCGTCGAAGGCCGAGATTTCGCGTCCGTTCACCGTCGGCGGCGGGATGGCGAGCCGCGCGACGAACGTGCGCGCGTCCGCGTCGACGGTCATCGTGACATCGTGGAACCCGAGCCACGCGCCCGTCACCGGAAACCACGCCTTGAACACGCTCTCCTTCGCGCTGAAGAACAGCCGGTCCCACCAGACGCCAGCGTCTGCGCGCGTGTGGATCCACAGGCGTTCTTCCTCGCGGCACACGCGTTCGGCGATGCCGTGCGGCAGCGCCGCGTGGATCTCGGCGTCGATGCCGATCGTCGCGAGGCTCGCGGCCGCGGCGACGACGGCGGCGCGATAGCCGGCGCAGTGCGTGATGCTGCCGACGACCCCCGGCGGCCATTGCGGTTCGCGGTTCGGACCGGGCAGAATCGGCACGTCGGCGCATCCCAGCCGCGCGAGCGCGCGCCGCGCCAGCGATCGCCCGGTGGCGAACTCGCGACGTCGTCCTTCGACCGCACCGCCGATGAGGGCCGCTTCCTCGGGCAACAGATGTGCGTCTGGGTCGTCCCCCCAGGATTCGATGGCGATCGCGTCCGGCGGCAAGATCGTCGCCATCGCGTCGCGAGGCTGCGGTGCACGGTCGTGCGTTTGTCCGGTCGTGGTAGCATGCACGCTCATCTGGGCCATCCATGTTCCGCAATCTTTCCGACACGGCCCGCCTGACGGCCGTGTATCGCGCGTGTGAAACCGAACGCGCCGATCCGCTCTTCCAGGATCCGCTCGCGCACCGGCTCGCCGGCACGCTCGGCCGCGAGTTTGCCGACGAGATGAGCGCCGCCACGCGCTATTCGTGGGTCATCGTCGTGCGCACGCTGCTGTTCGATCGATTGATCCTCGCGCAGATCGATCGCGGCGTCGACACGGTGATCAACCTCGCCGCCGGCTTCGACACGCGCCCGTACCGCCTGCCGCTGCCGGCGTCGCTGCGCTGGGTCGAGGTCGATCTGCCCGAGATTCTGGCCGAGAAGACGGCGCTGCTCGACGGCGAGCGGCCCGCGTGCGAGCTGTCCCATGTGGCGCTCGATCTGTCGGATCGCGCCGCGCGCCGTCCGGTCCTCGAAGGCCTGTGTGGACAGGCCCGCGCCGCGCTCGTCATCACCGAAGGCCTGCTCATCTATCTGGCGCCCGCGGACGTTGCTACACTGTCCGCCGACATCGCCGCGCTGCCGTCGGTGGGGCAGTGGATGATCGACCTGCAGTCGCCGAATCTGCTGCGCCTGGCGCAGCGCGCCGTCGGCCGCCGGTTCGAGGACGGCGCCGCGCCGCTGGCGTTCGCGCCGGCGGACGGCGCCGCGTTCTTCCAGGCGCAGGGCTGGTACGCGATCGAGGATCGATCGATCACCGAAGCCGCCGCCGCCCTCGGACGCCTGCCGTCGTGGTCGCCGCTGTCGACGACGAGGACGACGTCCATCGACGGACGGGTTTGCGTGCTCGCGCGCGCGTAGCGCCGGAGTGTTCAGCATGCCGATGACATTCGAGAACGTTCGCCGCTTCGCGCTCACCCTGGCCGATGTGGAGGAAGGCACGTCCTACGGTACACCTGCCTTCCGCGCCAAGGGGACGCTGTTCGTCCGGCTCAGGGAAGATCCGGACATCCTCGTCGTCCGATCCAGCTTCGAACAGCGCGAGGAGCTGATCGCCGCGGAGCCGGACATCTACTTCGTGACCGATCATTACTTGAATTATCCGTGGGTACTCGTGCGCCTGTCGCGCATCCACGCGGACGCGCTGCGCGATCTCGTGCGCTCCGCGTGGCGATCGGCGTCCGCCGCGAAGTCGCGCGCGGGGAGCCGCACACGCACGACGACCAGCAAGACGACCGCCTCGACGCCGCGCGCGCGACGGTCATAGCACGCCTTCATCCAGCGCCGCCGATTGCGCCGTCGCATCGGCGATCACCGTGTCGTCCAGGACATGGAATGCCGCCACGGCCGGCATGTCGCCGAGCCGATCGACGACGGTCGTCGGCAGTACGTCCGCCGCGAACCACACGCCCGGGGTGATCGATCCTTCGACGATGGCCAGCGTCGCGAGCGTCGCGATCGTGCCGGTGAGCGCCTGCGCGTCGCGCGCGTGCAGCGTCGCCGTGCGGCGAACGGGTCCGCCGGCAGCCTCGCCGTCGAGCGTGACGACCAGACGCTGATAGCTTTCTTCACCGAAGAGATCGAGATCGGCGGCTTGCGTGAGATCGGCGACGGCTGACGCCAGATCGTGCGGCGATCGCACGGGCCGCAGACGCCGGAGCGCGGCGAGCATGTGGCCGCCTTGAAAGACGTTGTACCACGTGACGTCGGTCAGGCCGAGATCGCGTGCCAGCGTTTCTGTTTCCGCGCTGAGAAACGGCTGCGCCATCACGCGGCCGGGGAAGAACGGGAGCTCGACGTCAACCAGCGGTTCGAGCGCCCGCGACACGCGCGCGCCCTGCCGCCACGCGGCCAGCGCCTCGCTGTCGCCGTGCTGCAGGCTGAGGACGTAGTCGCCGGCCGTGCCTTCCGTCAGCCGGCCGCGTCCGCCGACGTACGCGGTGAGCTGCCTGACGCGATCGAAGCCGCGGCGCGCGAGCCAGCGAGGCAGCAGCCCCGACAGTCCGGGCATCAGCCCCGCGGTCAGGATCGCGATGCGATCTTGCGGCGGCGGCGTCCGCGACAGCCGCTCGTGGACCGGGCGATCGCCGCCGGGATCGACGTACTCCGCGCCCGCCTCGAACGCCGCGCGCGCGACGACGTCGAGGATGCGGAACGACGGTCCGGCGCAGTTGACGACGATGCGGCAGCCGCGGCAGAAGGCGGCGAGTGAATCGGGATCGTCGACGTCCACTGCGGCGACGTCGATGGCCGCGTGCGGAGTGTCGGCGGCGAACGCGCGCAGGCGATCGACGCGTCGACAGCCGATGCGCAGCCGCACCTGTCTGGAACGCGCGAGCAGACGGGTGACTTCGGAGCCGACGGCGCCCGAAGCGCCGATGACGCCGACGAGAGGCGTCGTCATCACGCCCCCGCCGCTTCGACCGGTTCCGCCGCCATCAACGCCTTCAGCGCATGCGCGACGGATGGCGGACGCAGGCAGTTCAGCGCGTCGCCTTCGATGTCGACGATCCGCAGATCGCCGAAGCAGACGGCCTGCCAGAACGCGGTCGGATCCTCGCCGAACGCGCGCGCGATTGGCGTCGCGTCGACCGATCGCAGCAGCGTAACGTCGCCTGCGTACGGCGCGACGTCGTGCAGCGCGAACGCGCGCAGGCTGTGGCGGAACACGTCGTACAGCGCGCGCACCTGACTGGTGGGCGCCGCGGTCGCGCCCGACTGATTGACCGCGCGCGCCACGGCGGCGAGGCGATCCTCGACTGGCCGCGCGGCGAGCCGGCGGAAGCACCACGCGACGCCGTCCAGCGCCGCGTCGCCGCGCAGGCCGGCGAGCGCGCCTTCACCAATGCGATCCGGCGATGCCGCGCGCACGATGTCGATCGCCCGGGCGAGCGCCGTTTCGGCGGGATAGCCCAGTCGCACCGGATCCACGCCGGCGCTCCTCACGAACAGATATTCCGCGAACAGCTCATCGTCCACGAGGCACGGGACCGGCGCGCTGTTGACGACGGTCAGCGCCACTTTGATCAATCCGTGCTCGATCAGATGACGCGCGACTTCGAGGGCGAGCACGCCGCCGACGTCGGCGCCGATCAGGTGGATCTGCTCGATGGCCTCCGCGTGCAGTGCCTTCGCGTACGCGGCGGCGGTGCGGCGGACGAGGACGGCGGCCTGCGTGCCGAGATACGCGGCGTCGCTGACGACGAGGCCGGCGAGCTGATTCGATCGGCCCAGCTCGCCGAGGAGGCCGGCGTACGAGGCGAGCGTGCCGCTGGCGTCGTGGACGAACACGCGCAGCGGACCGCCGTCGACGCCGTCGAGGCGCACGAGCGGTGACAGCGTCCCCGTGGCCGCCGCCGCCGCGCCGCTGCCGCCGCCGCGCGCGGACGGTGTCTGTTCGAGGTGCGCGGCGAGCTTGCTCACCGTCGGACCGTCGAGCACGAACCGCAGCAGCGTGTCGAAGAACACGCCCGCGGCTTCGGGAATCTCTTCGCGCATGCGGCCCACCAGTTGCGCGGCCAGCAGCGAGTCGCCACCCAATTGGAAGAAGTCCTGGTGCGAGCCGACACGATCCGCGCGCAGCACCGTGCGCCAGACTGCCGCGAGCCGCCGTTCGAGATCGCTGTTCGCTTCCTCGACGTCGGGCGCGGCCGCGTCCGCGCCGGCGGCGGGGATCCACGATCGCAGCATGCCGCGATCGATCTTGGCGTTGTCGGTGATCGGCAGCGCGTCGACGATCTGCACGTGCGACGGGATCATGTAGTCGGGCAGCCGCTCCGCGAGGTGGGTCGCGAGATCGAGCGCGTGTACAGGCGCGCGATGGTGCTTGAACCGCGCCGCGAAGACATGGAACCCGATTTCCGCGAGCACATCGCCTGGCGCCGGCAGGCACATGCCGATCTCGCCGCCCGCGTCCGTGAGGAGCTGTTTCCACTGATCGAGCGCGATGAACGTCTCGTCACGGCCGGCCCGCACGTCCTCGAAGTCGTTGACGGTCGCGTCGAACAGGAACTCCATCGACGTGAGCACCTGATAGTTGTCGCGGGCCATGTCGATGAAGACGAGCCAGCCGCCGGGCCGCAGCAGCTCGCGGATGCGGGCGAGCACCTGTGCGGCGTCGCGCGCGTAGTGCAGGACGTTCGCGCAGACGATGATGTCGAAGCTGTTGGGGAGCAGGCCCTGGGCGTGCGCGTCGCGGTTGATGTCGAAGAGCGCGTAGCCGACCCACGGGAACGCGGCGAAGCGCTCGCGGGCGTTGTTCAGGAAGAACGGCGAGACGTCGGTGAACAGATACGTCGCGTCGACGGCCGCGAGCGCCGGGATCAGCTCGACGCTCGTGCCGCCGACGCCCGCGCCCGCTTCGAGGACGCGGCACGGGCCGGGCAGATCGTGCGCCGCCGCGATCTCGGAGACGGCGAGCGTGACGAGCGTGTTGAGGCGCCGGCTGAGGAAGTTGTCGTTGTACGCGGCCTCGTGGATCTCCACGCGGCCCTCGGGGAAGAGCAGCCGCATCGGATCCAGCTCACCCCGGAGCAGCTCCGGCAGTCGTCCCGCCGCGAGCCGGAAGTACGCGATCAGCTCCGTACGCCGATCGAACTGCGGCTGCAGCTCGTCGATCCGCCGCCACGCGGCATCGAGCGCGCCCGGATCGACAAGCGCGACACGTCGATAGCGCAGCGAAGATGAATCGCGCTCGATCAACCGATGCCGTTCCAGAGCCTTGAGCCAGCGGCGGACGAGGCGATGGTGCTTCGGGGCGACGCGCGCGGCCGAGAGAATCTCGTCCAGCGTGTGTGCATCGCCTGTTGCAGCAAAGAGCCCGTGCTGTTCGAGCGCGGACAGCATCGCGCACAGCGCCGTGTCATCCAGCGCGCGCGCGAAGTAAACGACGTCGTGGCAGGCAGCGGGGTCCAGATCGCCGGCCCGGCGGGACACGGCGTCCGTCATCCAGGTCGCGTCGGCGGAGGCCGCGGCTGATGTGCTCGACGCGGTGTCCGGCTCGTGCCGGCGTCCGGGCTCGACGAAGGCCGCGAGGCGGCGTTCCAGCGGACGGTCACCGTGGACGATCACGGCCGCGCGTGCGACGCCGGGGTGGGCCTGCAGCGCGGCTTCGACTTCGGCCAGCTCGATGCGGTGGCCGCGGATCTTGATCTGCGTGTCCTCGCGGCCCAGGAACTCGATATTGCCGTCCGGCAGATAGCGTCCGAGATCGCCGGTGCGATAGAGCCGCTCGCCGGTCGCCGGATGCGTGATGAAGCGCCCGGCGGTCTTCGCTTCGTCTGCCAGATAGCCGAGCGCCACGCCCGCGCCGCCGATGTAGAGCTCGCCCGGCGTCCAGTCCGGGCGGTCGCGCAGCGCAGCGTCGAGCACGTGGAACGTCTGATTCGCGAGCGGCTTGCCGTACGGGATGCTGCGCCATCCGCTGGTCTGCGCGTCGATCGGATAGACGATCGACCAGATCGACGCCTCGGTCGCGCCGCCGAGACTGACGACACGCAGGCCGGGCACGCGCGCGCGGATGCGATCCGGCAGCGCCGTCGGAATCCAGTCGCCGCTCAGCATCGCCAGGCGCAGGGTCGGCAGCGGCGTCGGCGAAGACAGCGGTGCGCGATTCAGATAGTCGTCCAGCATGTGGAGCTGCGCCGGCACAGAATTCCATATCGTCACGCCGTGTCCGGACACGAGTGCGGCCCAGTGCGACGGATCGGCGCGGCGCGCGGCGTCGGGCAGGATGAGGCATGCGCCGGCCGCGAGCGTGCCGAAGACGTCGTAGACCGACAGATCGAAACCCAGGCTCGCGAGGCCGAGCACGCGATCCGCCGCCGTGACGTCAAAGCGGTGGTTGATGTCGTCGATCGTATTCAGGGCGGCGCGATGGGCGATGCAAACGCCTTTCGGCGATCCCGTCGACCCCGACGTGTAGATCACGTACGCGAGATCATCCGGCCGCGCGAGCGGCATCGTTGCCGGCGGATCCGCGAGATCGAGCGGCAGCGTATCGACGTCGATCCGCGTCACGCCGTCGAGCAGGCCCGCGTCTTCGGCTGGTGAGTCGGCTGGCGAGTGCGTCAACAGACGTTGCACGCCGGCGTCGGCAAGCAGGCGCGCGCGGCGGAGCCTGGGCTGATCGAAGTCGATGGGCAGATACGCCGCGCCTGCGAGCAGGATGCCGAGGACGGCGACGATCTCGTCCAGCCCCTTTTCCATCCACACCGCGACGATCTCGCCCGCGCGGCAGCCGTCGCGCGTCAGGCTGGACGCGACCGCGCGCGCGCGGCCGAGCAGATCGCCGTACGTCAGCAGGCGTCCCGCGGCGATGACGGCCGGCCGATCCGGCGTCCGCGCGGCCTGCGCGAGAAAGCCGCCGTGCAGCAGTCCAGGCAGCAGGCCGTCCGGCAGCGGCGCATGCGTGTCGTTGACCTCGCGGCGGCGCGCCGCCTGCGCCGGCGGCAGCGTGACCGGACACACGCTCGTCCACGGGACGTCGCTGGCCGCGAGCGCGTGCAGCAGCGTATCGAACGCACCGAACATGTCGGCGATGACCTCGTCCGGGAACACGCCCTCGCGCACGTCCCAGTTTGCGACGAGATCCGCGCCGCGCTGCATCACCTGGCAATCGATCCACACCTGCGGCGTCTGGCTGATGCCGTAGACGAACTCGCCTGCGCCGGCCGCGTCCGGCGTGTCCGCGGCGTCGGGCTGCGGGGAGAGGCCGATGGCGCTCGTGTAGACGACCGGCATCAGCGCCGCGCCCGGCCCGCGCCGCCGCGTCAGCTCGCGCATGACTTCGACGCCGGAGCACAGGCGGTGATCGAGATCCTCCCAGAGCCGCGCCTGCACGGCGCTCGCGCGATCGCGGAACGTCGCGGATGGATCCGCGTCGACCGCGAGCAGATCGATCGCGGTGAAATCGCCGACGAGGCGATCGACGTCCGGGTGGAGCGGGAGCCGCTGCAGGACCGTGACGTTGAGGCTGAAGCGCGGATGACGGCTCCAGCAGGCGATGACCTCGGCGTACGCGCCGAGCAGCGCGCCGGACGCGGTGATGTCGTGCTGCTGCGCGCGCTGGTGGAACGCCGCCGCTTCCGCCTTCGTCAACCGGGCTTCGAGTCTGCGGAAGCGCACGTTGGCGTTGGACGCGGGCGTATCGAGGATCGGCAGCTCCGGCGCCGCAGGCAGTGCGTCGATGCGTGCCCACCAGTAGTCGCGATCGCGATCGTACCGGCGTCCCGTGCGGACGCCGCGCTCCGCGAGCAGGTAGTCGCGGAACGTGAGTCCGAGCGGCGGCAGCGCGCGATCCGGATCGCGATACAGCGCGCGCAGCTCGTCCAGCACGACCTGCAGGCTGACGTAGTCCGCGATCAGGAAGTCGACCGACAGGTGCAGGATCGCGCGCTCGTCCGCGCGCGTCACGCGGACGTCGAACATCGGCCAGACATCGAGCGGGTGGACCTGATGATCCAGCTCCGCGCGCGTCTCATCCAGCGCCTGCCGGACGCGGGCGCGATCCGCGCCGCGCACATCGGTGATCTGGATGCGGTAGTCCGGCGGATCGGACAGCACGCGCTGCCAGCCGTCGCTGTCGATCACGGCACGCAGCATGTCATGCCGGCGCACGATCTGTCGCCACGCGCGATCGATCCGGCCTGGATCGAGATCGGGAAAGGCGAGCTCGCCGTACGCGTGGCACGCGACGCCGCCGTACGGCACGGACGCGCGCCGGCCGATGACGTAGGCGTGCTGCAGGTCGGTGAGCGGGAACGGATCGTGGCGCGCTTCCGGATTCGCCGTCGCCGTGACCTGCCCGGTCGAATCGCGAAGGTGCTGCAGCACGGCGGCCTTGTCGCGGCGCAGCGCGTCGCGCCGGGCCTCGGTCATGACGCCCTGCGGCGCGCGGAACCGCAACTGGCCCGCGTCTTCCCACAGCCGCACGCCGAGCTGTTCCAGCTCCCGCACGAGATCCACGGCGCTCATATCACACCCTCGTCCACGGCACTCAGATCGCGGGCGCCCACGCGCGTCGCCATCGCGTTCGCAAGCTGCGCGACCGTCGGGTTCGCGAGCAGCTCGCGAAGCGAAATAAGCACGCCCATCCGCGTCCGCAGCGTTTCGATCAGCACGGTGGCGAGCAGGCTGTCGCCGCCGAGCGCGAAGAAGCTGTGATGCCGCCCCACGCGGCGTCCGCGCAGCAGCTCGGTCCACACCGCCGCGAGCGACGTTTCGATCGGGCCTTCCGGCGGATCGTCGCGCCTCGCCGCTCCATCACCCATCGCCGCGGCACGCTGCAGCGCTCCTCGATCGACCTTGCCATTCAGCGTGAGGGGGAACGAGGCGAGCGTCACGATCCGCTCGGGCACCATCGACGCCGGCAGGCGCTCGATCAGGAACGCACGGATCTCGTCCGCCACGAGCGTCGCCTCCGGACGTCCGACCACAGCGGCGGCGAGCGCGCGGTGATCGGCGCCGGCGATGAACGCGACGGCCTGCGCGACGGCCGGATGCGCGAGCAGCGCGGCTTCGATCTCGCCGAGCTCGATGCGATGGCCGCGCACCTTGACCTGATCGTCGAGTCGTCCCAGGAACTCCAGCGTGCCGTCGGGCCAATAGCGGCCGCGATCCCCCGTGCGATACCAGCGCGCGCCCTCGTGCATGACGAAGCGCGCGGCGGTGTCGTCGGGGCGATGCCGATAGCCGGACGCCACGCCGGCGCCGCCGATCCACAACTCGCCTGGCACCCAGTCGGGACAATCGCGTCCGCGCGCGTCGGCGACGCGGAACTGCTGATTGCGCAGCGGGAAGCCGTACGGGATCGAGCGCCAGCCCGCGGGGACGCCGGTCACGTCGAAGCAGTTGGACCAGATCGACGCTTCGGTGGCGCCGCCGAGCGCGACGAGCCGGCAGCCGGGCGCGTGCGCGGCGAGACGCGCGTACAGATCGAGGCCGACCCAATCGCCCGAGACGAGCGCGAGCCGCAGGCCCGACCCGAGCCCATCGGCGCCGGCCGCGGTCAGCAGCATCTCGAGCAGCGCCGGCACCGAGTTCCAGATCGTCACGCGCTCATCGCGGACGCGCGCCGGCCAGCGATGCGCGTCGCGGCGGTCGTCTTCGGGCACGAGCACGAGCGCGCCGCCAGCCGAGAGCAGTCCGAAGATGTCGTACACCGACAGATCGAAATCGAGCGCGGACACCGCGAGCACGCGATCGTCTTCGCCGACGCCGAACCGCTCGTTGATGTCGTCGATCGTGTTGATGGCCGCGCGATGTGCGATCTCGACGCCCTTCGGTTCGCCCGTCGATCCGGACGTGTAGATGATGTACGCGAGCGAATCCGGATCGGACGTGACGGGCGCCGCGAGCGGCGCGTGCGTCAGCGCCGCGTCGACGCGGTCGATCGTGCATCGAGCGCCGCTGCTGTCGATGATGCGCTGGCGCCGCGCGGGCGGTTGATCGACGCCGACAGGTACGTACGCCGCGCCGGCCGCGAGCACGCCGAGGACGGCGGCGATCTGGTACACGCTCTTCGGCAGGTGGACGGCGACGACATTGCCTGGACGGACGCCGCGCGCGTGGAGATCGGCGGCGATGCGGAGCGCACGGTTCGCCAGCTCGCCGTACGACAGCCGCTCGTCCGGTCCAACGACGGCGGGGCGTTCGGGCGCGTGCGCGGCCCGTTCGAAGAACGACGCGTGCAGCGTCCGCGGACGTTCAGGCGCCGCCGTGGCATTGACGCGCGCGCGCACGGCGCGCTGCGCGTGCGGCAGGAGCGACGGCATCGCCTGGCGCCAGTCAGTCTCTGGGGCGCTCAGCCACTCGATCGACCGCACGTACGCGGCAAACATCGCGTCGAGCAGGCCGTCCGGGAACAGCTCGTCCACCGAATCCCAATTGATCAGCAGCTCGCCGCCGTGCGCGATCACCTGATTGTCCAGGCACACCTGCGGCGTCTGCGACAGGCCGCCGACGTACGAGCCGAACGGGAAGGACAGCGTGACGAGATCGTCCGCGACGCCGAGCGTGCTGGTGAACACGACGGGGATCGACGCGATTGGCGTGCCCGATCGCCGCGCGAGATCGCGGAGCACGTCCATCGCCGACAGCGAGCGATGTTCCAGCGACGACCAGACCTCGCGCTGCAGCGTGCGCGCCGACGCGAGCCAGCCGTCCGCCGCGTCGTGGCGGTGCGGCACGAGGAGCAGCGACGTGAAGTCGCCGACGATACGCTGGATCTCGTCATGGACGGCGTCGCGGTCGAAGAGCGTCAAGACGAGCGTCATGTCGTCGCGGCCGGTCCAGGCCGCGAGGACCTCGGTGAATGCCGCCGCCAGCACCGTCGTTGGCGTCAGATCGTGCTGGCGTGCGCGCGCGGTCAGCGTGCGCCAGCGGTCCGCTCCGATGCGCGCCTCGCGGCGCTCGAAGCGCGGCGAGATGATCTGCGACGCGTCCTTCAGCAGCGGCAACTGCGGCGCTGGCGGCAGATCGGCGAGTGCGGCGTCCCAATACGCGCGCGCGGCTTCCTGCGCGGTGGGATCGGGCGCGCGGCCGACGACACAATCGCGGAACGTGAGAGACAGCGGCGGGAGCTGCGCGTCCGGCTGCTCGTACCACCGCGTCAGCTCGTCGAACACGATCATGATGCTGAGCGCGTCGAGCACGATGTAATCGAAACTGAACGCGACGCGCGTGCGGTCGTCGCCGTAGCGCACCGCGCGGATCTCGAAGAGCGGCCACGAAGACGGATCGGCCACGCGGCGGCTGAGCGAGGTCCGCAGGGCCCCGAGTGCTTGTGCGGCGTCGCCGGAAGCGATGTCGACAGGGATCGAGACGCGCGGCACCGTGGGCATGACGCGCTGCCAGCCGTCCGCCTCGAACGTCGCGCGCAGCATGTCGTGGCGCGCGACGACACGGTTCCACGCGTCCTCGAGGCGGCTCACGTCCACGCCGCGGCCGTCGAATTCCCAGTACCACTGCGAACCGACGCCGCCCAGCGTGAAATCCGCGCGCCGGCCGAGCCAGTACGCGCGCTGCACGTCGGTTGGCGGAAACGGATCGTAGCGCGCGTCCGGATGCAGCGGCAGCGTCGCTGCGCGCGCGGGCGCCGTGCCGACGGTGAGGGCGGCGGCGAAGTCCTTCAGTCGCGGCGTCGAGAAAAGCGTCCGCAGATCCGCGTGCTGGACGCCCGCCGCGCGCAGCCGCGACACCATCCGCGTCGCGAGCAGGCTGTCGCCGCCGAGCGCGAAGAAGGTCTGATGACGGCCGATGTCGGTCACGCCGAGGACCTCGGCCCACGCGTCCGCGACGGTTCGCTCGATGCCGTTGCGCGGCGCTTCCTGCGGATCCGCGTCGGCGCTCACGGCTTGTTCGGCGAGCAGCCGGCGCACGGCGCCGCGATCGATCTTGTCGGTCGCGTTCAGCGGCAGGCGATCGAAGATGGTGATGCGCTCCGGCAGCATGTACTCGGGCAGCCGTTCGCGAGCGAGCGTGAGCACATCGGCCGTATCGATCGCGCCCGTCGTGACAGTGTCGGTCGTGCTGGGGTCGATCGTATTCGGGGACAGGACGATCGCCGCCGCAATGTGGCGCGCGGGCAGATCGACGGCCGCCGCGACCGCGCGCGCGACGCGTGGGTGCGCTTCCAGCGCGGCTTCGATCTCGCCAAGCTCGATCCGGTGTCCGCGGATCTTGATTTGCGCGTCGGCGCGGCCGAGGAACTCCAGCATGCCGTCCGGCCAATAGCGCGCGATATCGCCGCTGCGATACCACCGTTCGCCCGCGTGCTCGACGAACTGCCGCGCGGTGCGATCGGGATCGCCCGCGTAGCCCTGCGCGACACCCGCGCCGCCAACCCACAACTCGCCGGCGACCCAGTCCGGGCAATCGCGCCCGCGCGCGTCGACCACGCGGCACTTGACGTTGCCGAGCGGCACGCCGTACGGGATCGAGCGCCAGTGCGGCTGCACCTCCGTGACCTCGAACACCGTGCAGTGGATCGACGTCTCGGTGATGCCGCCGAGTGCGATCAGGCGGCACGCCGGTGCGAGCGCGCGCAGCCGCCGGAACTGATCGAGGCCGACCCAGTCCCCACCCAGCAGCACGCATCGCAGCGAGGAGAGATCGGCCGGCGCGGCCGCGAGCAGCAGCATGTCGAGCAGCGCCGGCACGGACTGCCACAGCGTGACCCGCCAGCGCCGCACGAGATCGGCCCAGCGCCACGCATCGCGCCGCTCGCGCGCGTCGATGGTGACCACCGCGCCGCCGACGGAGAGGAGCTGGAAGATGTCCGCGACGGTCCAGTCGAAATCGAGCGCGGACACCGTGAGGACGCGGTCGTCCGCGGTCAGCGCGAACCGCTGGATGATGTCGTCGATGGTGTTCATCGCGTTGCGATGCGACACCATCACGCCTTTCGGTTCGCCGGTCGATCCCGACGTGAAGATGATGTACGCGAGCGCGTCCGCCGGCACGTCTACCAGCGCGGCCAGCGGCGTCGCCGGCTCGACATCGGCCTCAATCTCGAGAACATCGAGGCCCTCGGGCCAGTCGATCGTGTCCCGCTCGGCGCGGCTGGTGAGGACGATCCGCGTTCCGGCGGACGCGTAGACCTGCGCACGCCGCGCGAGCGGTTGATCGATGCCGACCGGGACGTACGCCGCGCCCGCGCACAGGATCGCGAGGACGGCTTCGATCTGCGCCGGCCCCTTCGCCAGCGTCACCGCGACGCGATCGCCCGGTCCGACGCCGCGCGCCGCGAGTCGTCCCGCGAGACGCGTGGCGCGATTCTTCAGCTCGCCGTACGTCAGCGCCCGCGCGTCGCCCCACGCGAGCGCGAGCCGTTCCGGACGCGCCGCCGCGTGCTGGAAGAAGCCTTCGTGCAAGAGGCGTCCGCTCGTCTCGCGCGCGGTGGCGTTGACGGCGTCGCGCATGGCCCGCTGTGCGGCCGGCAGCAGCGATGGGATCGGGCTGTTCCAATCCGAATGCGGATCGTTCAGCCACGCGAGGAGGCCGACGTACGCGCCGAACATCGCGTCGATCGCGCCCGGCGGGAACAGCGGCTCCATCACGTCCCAGTTGACCAGCAGTCCGCCGTCCAGCTCGGTTGCCTGCTGATCGAGCCATACTTGCGCGGTCTGCGAGATCATCCACGCGAGCGCGCCGAACTGGCGCGGCGCTTCGGCACCGAACAGATCGCCGATGCCGACGGCGCTCGTGAACACGACGCCCGCGCGCGAGCGGCCTTCGTCCGGCCGCGCGCGCATCAGGTCGCGCAGCACGTCGACGCCCGCGTACGCGCCGTTCGCCGCGTCGCTGCGAAAGCGCATCTGGATCTGCCGCGCGCGTGTAACGAACGGCACGTCGCCCGAGACGTCGACGGCGAGCAGGACGGAGCTGGTGAAGTCGCCGACGAGGCGTGGGACGTCGCGGTGGAGGTTGTCGCGATCGAACAACGGAACGTTGAGCACGAACGCGGGCTCCGCGCTCCACGCGCCGAGCACTTCGGCGAACGCGGTGGCCAGCACCATCGGCAGCGTCAGGCCGTGCTCGCGCGCCCGCGCGGTGAGCCGGCGCAGCGCGTCGCCGTCCAGCCACGACGCTCGTCTGCCGACGCGATGCTCGGTGATGCGATCGGGCTCGACGACGAGCGGCAGTTGCGGTGGTCCGGGCAGCGCCGCGAGCCGCGCCTGCCAGTAGGCTCGTGCCCGCGCGCGTTCGCCCGCCCGCTGCGCGGCGCGCTCTTTCAGGTAGCGCGGATACGAGTATGCGATCGGGGGCAGCGTCGCGTCCGGGTCGACGTACAGCCGCGCGAGCTCGTCGATCAGGATGCGGAAGCTCAAGGCATCCGAGACGAGCATGTCGATGTTGACGTGGACGCGCGTCGCGTCATCCGGCAGCAGGGAGAGCTGCACGTCGAAGCCTTCGCCCCGCTCGACGTCCAGACGCCGGTGCGATTCCCTGACGCGGATCTCTTCCAGCGCCTTCGAGACTTCGTCCGGCGTCGGCGCGCGCAGATCGTGGACGCGCAAGCCGCACCACGCGCTTTCTGCCGCGATCTGCTGCCGTCCATCATCCAGCACGCGCACGCGCAGCATGCCGTGGCGCCGCATCAGCGCGCGCACCGCCGCGTCGAGCCGACCCGGATCGACGCCGCATCCATCGAATTCGAAGTAGAAATGACATCCGACGCCCAGCGCTTGATCGTCGCGACGCCCCATCCAGTAGGCGTGCTGCATCGTCGCGAGATCGAACGGCGCGGATTCGTCGATGTCGTCGGCGGATGCGGCGCCCGACGCCGGCGACAGGCGCGCGGAAACGAGCTGCCACCATTCGTCCAGCGTTCGTGCTTCGATGAGATCGGAGAACGTGATGTCCGCGCCGCGGCTCGCCCACAGGCTGGCGAGCTTCATGACGGCGATGGAATCGAGGCCGACGGCGATGAGGTCGTCGCGGTCGCCGACGCTGGACGGAGTCGTCCCGGCCTGCGCGGCGATATCGCCGCGCATCCGCTCGATCGTCAACCCGTGCTGCGGGCTGACGCGATCCGGCGTGGATCCGACCTGACCCGGGCCGTCCATGAATCGCTCCTCGCTCCTCGCTCCTCGATCCGTCCGCGCCCGGTCCGTCTGTCCGCGTGAGCCGCGCCCGACGCTATCTATTCTGCGCTGTCTGTCTGCGCGGTCCGTCTTACAGGGACACCCACACGTTCTTGGTGCGCGTGAATTCCCGGATGCCGTGCCGTCCGCCGAGGCGTCCGTAGCCGCTCGCCTTGACACCGCCGAACGGCGCGGACGGCGTGACGCCGTCGAACCCGTTCACCCACACGGCGCCAGCCGCGAGCGCCCGCGCGACGCGATGCGCGCGCCGCACGTCGCTCGTGTGGACGTACGCCGCGAGGCCGTAGCGCGACGCGTTCGCCAGCGCAAGGGCTTCCTCCTCGGTCTCGAATTTCATGAACGAAACGACCGGGCCGAAGATCTCGTCCTGCGCGAGCGGACTGGCGTTATCGACGTCGGCGAAGAGCGCGGGCGAGATGAAGAAGCCGTCCGCGAGCGGTCCGCCGAGGCGTTCGCCGCCGATCACGAGCCGGCCTTCATGGCGCGTCCGCGCGTCGCCGATGCGCGTGAGAATGCGCTCGCACGCGGCCTGGCTGATGACCGGCCCCATCAGCGTCGCGTCATCCAGCGGATCGCCGACGCGCACGCGCTTGAGCAGACCCTTCGCGACGGACACGATCCGGTCGTAGATCGCCGCGTCGACCAGGACGCGCGTGCTGTTCGTGCAGCCCTGTCCGCTGAGGACGATCGCGGCGCTCACGGCCTGTTCCGCGGCGCGCAGGAGATCCGCGTCCGCGAAGATCAAGAGCGCCGACTTGCCGCCGAGTTCGAGCGATACGGGCGTGATGTGGTCGAGCGCCGCGGCGAGCACGTGGCGCGCCGTGCGGTCGCTGCCGGTGAAATGGATCTTGTCGACGTTCGCGTGGCGGACCAGTGCCTCGCCGGCGGCCGGTCCGCCCGGCACGACGTTGATCACGCCTGGCGGGAACCCGGCGTCGAGCGCGAGCTCGCCGACGCAGATCGCGGTGAACGGCGTCAGCTCCGGCGGTTTGACGACGATGGTGTTGCCGGCCGCGAGTGCGGGGCCGAGGAGTTGACCGAGGGACGCGAGCGGCGCGTTCCACGGCACGATCAGGCCGACGACGCCGTACGGCTCGTCGAGCGAATAATCGAACGCGGGTCCGGGCCAGACGGGATGCACCGCGCCGCCGATCTTGTCGGCCCATCCGGCGTTGTACGCGAAATAATCGGCGGCGAGCGGCGGCAGATCCGTGGCGAAGCGGCACGGGACGCCGTTCTCGATGGTCTGAATCTGTGCCAGGCGATCCGCGTGCCGGAGGATCTGATCGCCGAGCGCGAGCAGCAGGCGGCGGCGTTCGCCTGGCGGCAGCGCACGCCAGGCGGGAAACGCGGCACGTGCCGCGCCGACGGCTTCGTCGATCTCGCGCGGGCCGCCAAGCGTCACGGTGACGGTTGGCCGGTTGGTGGCCGCGTACACGTGCTGATACTCGCCGCCTGACGCATCGGTGATGCGCCGGTCGCCAATGAGCAGATGTGATGTCGGTAGCGAGCGCAGCGGAGGATCCACCGGCACAAGGTCGTCAAGATATGCTGAAATGCTGAGCAGGCGCAAGGCGAAATATTAAACGTGATCACACCACCGCATGAACCGATCGGCGAACCCGTCGGCGGCGCGGCGCTCGTCGCCTGGATCGCGGCTCCCACTGTGGATCGCGGCATCCGGTTCGCGCTCGCGGGCGACGAGTGGGACGTCTGGAGCTACGCCCGGCTCGCGCTGGAGACGCGTCGCGTGGCGGCCGGATTGACGGCGGCCGGCGTGCGCCGCGGCGACGTCGTCTGCATCACGGCGCGGACCGGGCCGGCGTTCGTCACCGCGTTCTTTGGATCGCTGCTCGCCGGCACCACGCCCGCTCCTGTGGCGCCGCCGTTCCTCTTCGAGAGCGCCGCCGACTACGCGACGCACGTCGCACGCGTGCTGACGGCCGCGCGTCCCGCGATCGTCGTCACGGAATCCGCCGAGGCGTGCGACGAGATCCGCACACTGCCCATCGACCTGCCGCGCGTCGACGCCATCGATGACGTGCGCGCCGCGCTGCCGATCGACGCCACCGTGGCCGCCGCCGCGGCGTCGGCGCTGCCGGCGATCGGATTGCTGCAGTTCACGTCGGGATCGAGCGCGTCGAGCCGCGGCGTCCGCGTGACGTGCGCCGCGCTGGCCGCGAACGTGACCGCGATCCGCACCTGGCTGCGTTGGACCGAGGACGTCGCATTCGCGTCCTGGCTGCCGCTGCATCACGACATGGGCCTGATCGGCGCGCTGGTGTGCGCCGTCACCGGTCAGCGCGATCTGTGGCTGATGCAGCCCGCACAGTTCGTGCGGCAGCCGGCGCGCTACCTGCGCTGCTTCGGCCGGCACGGCGCGGCGTTGAGCGTGATGCCGACGTTCGGCCTCGATCACATCATTCGCCGCGTCACGCCGTCCGCGCTGGCCGGCTGCGATTTCTCCCGCTGGCACGGCCTCGTCATCGGCGCGGAGCGCGTCGACGCGTCGACGCTCGATCGCTTCACGACGCTGCTCGCGCCGTTTGGCTTCTCGCGGCTCGCACTCGCGCCCGCATACGGCCTCGCGGAAGCGACCCTCGCCGTGACCGGCGTTCCGCTGGACGAGTCGTGGTCGGCCATCGACGTCGCCCCCGCGTCGCTCTCGCTCGGACAGGACATCGTCCTCGCGCGAGAGGGACAGCCGCGCGAGACAATCGTCGGCTGCGGACGTCCGCTCGGCGGCGCGTCGATCGCGATCGTCGACGCCGCGGGCGCTGCCGTGCCGGATGGCCGCGTCGGTGAAATCGTCGTCCGCGGTCCAAGCGTCGCCGCCGGCTATGCGGACGCACGCAATGGCGCCGCGACCGCGCTCGCCGACGGGACGCTGATCACTGGCGACGCGGGGTTCGTCCGCGACGGGCAGCTCTTCGTGCTCGGACGGCTCGGCGATAGCCTTAAGGTGCGCGGCCGTGTCGTCTTCGGCGAAGAACTGGAGCTGGCCGTCGCCGCGCTCGGCGTGCCGCGCGCACGCGTGGCCGCGCTGCTCGGCGTCCACCACGGACAGCCGACCGCCGTCATCGTCATCGAACGCTTCCACGGATCCGCGGACGCCGTCCGCGCCTTGATCCGGCTGCACGCGGGCGACGTCAGCGGCGTCGTGCTCGACGCGCCAGCGGGCACGATTGCGCGAACCACGAGCGGGAAGCCGAAACGCCGTCAGCTGTGGCACGCCTTCACCAGCGGCACACTGCCCGGCATGCCGATCTGATGCTGGTGTGACGCCAGCGATTCAGCTCGCGGCCGCGCGCGCGTTCGACGAGTCCGGGGACGCACTCGCGCGGTCGTGCAGCGCGTCGAGCCCGGCATCGGGCGTGCGTGCGGCGCGCGCCGCCAGATCCGCGTATCGCGTGACGAGCGCGTGCGCCCACTCGCGATCCACGCGCGTCTCGTTGTACGACACGATTGCCGTCAGCCCCGTGTCGCGCGGCAGCACCGCAAGCTCCAGCACGAAGCGATTGCCGACGCCTTCCACCTGCATCGCGCGCAGCTCCAGCGCGCCCATGCGTCCGTCCGGCAGCCGGTCCGCCGCCATGTGAAAGACAACGTCGTCCGCCCGGTACGACGTCATCTCGACGAGGCCCGGCAGCATCTGGAACGGCACGGCCTGGTGCAGGAACGCGCCCGCGACCGTCGCGTGCGCTTCACGCAGCACGTCGCCGAACGTCGGACGCTTCGTCAGCAGCGTCCGCAGGATCACCATGTTCGCGAACGGGCCGACCGTGTTCTGCAGCTCGTGGCGCAGCCGGTTCGCGAAGAGCGAGACGGTCGCGAGGTCGCGCTCTCCGGTCAGACCGTGCAGCAGTACGTAATACACCGACAGCATGACCGTGAACATCGTCGTCCGGCGCGCGCGCGCGATCTGGCGCAGCGCGTCGCAAACGGCCGGATCGATGTCGACGGCGTGGGTCGCGATGACGCGCGGGGCGGCGTCACCCTCGCTCGGCCGGATCGGCAGCGGCGGCAGCCGCATGCCGTCCAGTTGTTCCCGCCAGTACTCGCGATGGTGGCGCAGCTCGTCCCGCTCCAGGAGTTCCTGCTGCCATTGCACGTATCGTGCGTACGGCCACTGGACGTCGGGCAGCGCCGCGGGTGCGCCGCGCGCGCGATCGTAGAGCGCGCGCAGGTCGCGGACGATCAACCCGCACGACCAGCCGTCGGCGACGAGATGGTGCAGGTTCAGGCAGAGGACGTAGCGTCGATCGTCCGTCCGCCACAGCGTCGTTCGCAGTGCGCACCGGGTCGGATCGATGCGCGTGCGGATCTCCTGCGCGATGGCGCGGCGGACGGCGATCGCGGGATCGGGCTCCGCGCGCAGATCGATCGTCTGCACGTCCACGGGGCCCGGCGGCTGCACGATCTGCACGAGCCCGCGGCCGCGGCCGGAGAAGATCGTGCGGATGGTGTCGTGTCGTTCGACGAGCCGCGCGAGCGCCGCATCGAGCGCGGACGGATCCAGGTCGCCTCGCAGTTCGACGATGATGGGGCAATTGAGCAGACCGTCGGCGCCGCGATAGTGATCGAGATACCACAACTGGCGCTGCTCGATGGAAGCGGGGACGGCCTGCGCGCTCACGATGCCGTCCGTTCCGCCGCCGCTGGAGCCGGTGCCGCTGCTGGAGCCGGCGACGCAGCGCCCGTGCCGCGAGCCGCGTCATTCGCGTGCGGCCCGGCGGCCAGCCGCCGGAGGACGGCGCGGTCCACCTTGCCGATATTCGTCCGCGGCAGCGCGTCGATCGTCAGAAGACGGTCCGGCAGTTTGTACTCCGCGAGTCCGCGTCCCTGCAGGAACGTTCGCAGCTCGGGCAGCGAGAGCGCGCCGTGTGACGGGACGATCACGGCGCACGTGCGCTCGCCGAGGATCGGATCGGGAATGCCGAAGACGGCGGCCTCGCGCACGCCGGGGTGCGCAACGAGATGATCCTCGACATCCGGCGGCGAGATCTTCTCGCCGCCGCGATTGATGACGTCGGTCAGGCGGCCTTCGACGATGAGATTGCCGTCGGCGGTGATGCGGACGAGATCGCCCGCGCGCAGGAAGCCGTCGGCCGTGAACGCCGCCGCGTTGTGGCGCTCCTCGCGATAGTAGCCGCGCAGCGTGTACGGCCCGCGCGTCAGCAACTGGCCGACCTCGCCCGGCGCGACGTCCCGATCCTGATCGTCCACGACGCGCAGTTCATCCGCGGGACACAGCGGGCGTCCTTGCGTCATGACGATGATCTCGTCTGGATCGTCGACGCGCGTGTAGCAGAGCAGGCCTTCCGCCATGCCGAACCACTGCGTGAGCGCGCATCCGAGCTTCGGCCGCAATTTCCAGCCGATCTCGGGATCGAGTTTCGCGCCGCCGACCTGCAGCAGCAGGTCCGCCAGGTTGACCGGCATGAAGTCCGCCGCGTCCATCCACAGCAGCACCAGCGGCGTGATCAGCGTCGTCAGCGTGACGCGTTCGCGCGCGATCAGCGGGAACACGTCGCCGGGACTTGGTGTCGTCGCGAGCACCACCTTGCCGCCGACCTTCAATGCGCCGAGGACGCCGGGACAACCGAGCGCCGCGTTGTGCGCGGCCGGCAGCGCGGCGAGATAGACGCCGTGCTCGTCGAAGCCGAGTCCTTCAGCGGTGGCGCGCAGTTGATACGAGTAATCGTCGTGCGTGCGTGGAATCAGCTTCGGCAGGCCCGTCGTGCCGCCGGACAGCAGGCAGAACGCCGCATCCTGCGGGTCGGGCGGCGGCAGCGGTTCCGGATCGGCGTCGAGAGCATCGAGCGCGACGAACTCCGCCGGATCGCCGGCGACGATGACGTGGCGCGGCGCCGGCGCGTGCATCGTCACCTCGCGCGCGAGCGTGCGGTAGTCGAATCCCTGATGTCGATCGGGAATGACATACGCGACCGCTTCGGCGCGATCACACAAATACTGGATCTCGTGACGCCGGTGCGCGGCCAGCGCGAACACCGGGATTGCGCCCAAGCGAAACAGCGCGAGCGAGACGATCACGAACTCGGGAATGTTCGGCAGATGGACGACGGCGCGATCGTGCGCGCGGAGGCCGAGGTGATGCAGTCCGGCGGCGAGGCGATCGGCGCGTGTGTCGACGTCCGCGTACGTCAGGCGGCGCGATCCGGCGACGAGCGCGATGCGCGATCCGTCACGCTGCGCCCAGTCGCGGGTGAGGTCGCCGAGGCGCTCGCCGCGCCAGTATCCCTCACGGCGGTAGCGGTCGCGAAGCGCCTCGGGCCACGGCACGCATCCGGCGAGCACGGTCACACCTCCGAAAATCGACTGGCTCGACGCCGGCCGCGCTCGCCAGCGTCCATGACGTCAGCGTCCGAGTCGGCATCGCCATCGCCCTCGGGATCGGCCGCGGAGACCGCGTGCAGATCCTCCAGACGCTGCGTACGCGCGCGCACGATCCGCTGGATCCGCGTCGCGAAGCGCTGTTGCGAGAACTGGATCAACTCCGCGAGGCCGATGCCGGTGTCCGCGTGCTCCAGCGATCGCACGAACTCACGCGTCGCGTCCTCCGTGAGCGGCTTCAGCACCTTCATCCGATCGAGGAGCGCCTTGTATGCGCGATCGCCGTGTTCCACGATCAGGCGGCTCAGGAAATACACGCCGAAGGCGATGTGCCGCGATTCGTCGCGGTGCAGCAGTCCGATCGCGTGCCGCATGCCTGGCAGCGTGTCCGCGTCGCGGAGAATGCGTCGAAAGAGGTAATAGCCGGTATCGGCCATCACGCCTTCGACGACGAGGTGATACGTCGCGGCGGCGGACACCTGCGCTTCAGGCGATCGGTCGGTCAGCAGCCGTTCCATCGACTCGCGCAGCTCGACGTCGAAGATGCGGCGGTAGCTCGGATGATCGTAGCGCGCGAGGTCGGTCTCGTGGCAGACGTCCGCGAAGAAGCGGTTGAAGAGATCGACGTGCTTGGCCTCTTCCCAGAGGAACGACGTGAGGTAGAGCGTTTCCTCGAAGCGTCCTTCGCTGGCGACGACGTGGAGCAGCGGCGGGAGGCGCAGCGTGACGGCTTCCTCGCCCGCGCGGAAGATCGCGCAAAGCTGCCGCAGGGACTCGCACAGGCGATCGGGCAACGCAAGCCAGTGCCGGCGATCCGTGGCGTAGTCGATGTCCGCGGGATTCCACGCGCCGTGGATCTTGGCTTTCTCCCACAGGCGCATGGGCAGGAGCGACGGGTCCAGACGGCGGCCGGCCCGCGGCGTGACGACCGGATCCGGAGCCATCGTTCAGACGTCTCCCGCTTTAGCTGCTCGCGACCTTGCCCGCGGATCGCAGTTCGCTGACGACGTGCTGTTCGACGTCGCCCATCGTCACGATCTTGCGCGCGGTCTTCTCGTCGATCGGCGACAGCTCGAACGCATCCTCCAGCGCGAACGCCAGTTCCAGGAGCGCCAGCGAGTGATAGCCGAGATGATCGACCAGTCGCCCTTCCGGCGGGATCACGGCTGGCAGGTTCGGCGAGAGCTCCATCACAATCTTCCGGACCTTCGCGCGCAGGTCGGCTTCGCTCTGCGTCGGCTGCGCGTCGGCTTCCGCATGATCGCTGCTCATCATCGAAGACCTCGCTCGCAAGAATGTTCGTGTCGGTGTGACGCAGCCTACACCAGATCGCGGCGGCACGCCACACGATTCGCGGGTGTCATCGCGAGTCGCGATGCTCCGGATTCCGATCAGAACAGCGCCGGGTCCGGCGCGTCGCCCGCGAGCAATCCGCCGACGACGCCCAGATAGTACCGACCGGCGTAGGTATGTTGGGTGGCGGCGTGGACGTCGCGAAAGCGGCGCTGAAGTGGTGACGCGTCGAACAGCGCGCTGCCGCCCGCGAGCGTGTAGGCCTCGTCGACGACGCGGGCGGCGGCGGCGATCGTCGTGGCGGACGTCGCACGCAGCACCGCGCGCTCGTGCAGCGCCGGCGCGCGGCCGGCCCGAACCGCGATCCACGCGGCCTCCGCCTGGCTGTATAGCAGCGCTCTCGCCGACTGCCACTGCATGAACGCATCGCCCAGTCGATCCTGGAACACCGGCGACGCCGCCAGGCGATCGCGGCTGAACGCCGGACGCTTGCCCGCGGCGGCCAGCGTCGCGACGTCGTCCAGCGCGCCGCGCGCGATGCCGAGCGCGACGGCCGCGATGTAGAGCCCGCCTTGATCGAGCGGCGGAATGCTGAAGATCGTCCCGTCCGCGCGCGTCAGGCCGCCGCCCAGCGTCACCGTCCGCCAGTCGGGGCACGACGTTTTCTGCAGCCGCACGTCATGACTGCCGGTGCCGCGCAGGCCGGACACCGACCACGTATCGAGGATCTCGACCTCGCGCGCGGGAAACACCGCCAGCCGCAGCGCGGGCACGTCGTCCGGTCCGACCTGCAGCCGCTGCTGCTGGATCACCATGCTCTGGACGTAGATCCAGGACGCGTCCTCGCAGCCGCTGACGAAGGGCCACTGTCCCGTGACGCGCCAGCCGTCGCCGTCCACGACGCCATCGCGCGTGATGCGGCCCTTCGGGGCGACCGCGCCCGTCGCGAAGACGTCCGGGCCGTTCGCGTAGATGTCCTCCAGCGCGCGCGACGGGAAGAACGCGAGGATCAACTGAGCGGACGCGACCTGCCCGACGACCCAGCCCGTGGCGCCGTCGGCGCGCGCGAGCGTTTCGAGCGTCCGCAGGACGTCGGGCAGCGCGCGGGCATCGCCGCCGTATGCCGTGGGGACGAGCATGCGCAGGCAGCCGGCGTCCTTGAGCGATGCGATCAGGTCCGCCGGCAGACGCCGCGCGCGCTCGATTTCCGGCGCGCGCGAAGCGATGTCAGCGACGATGTCCGCGGTGATCTCGGGGACGAACGGCGCGTCTTCACCCGCTTCACCCGATCTTCGCGACGTCGTGTCCACAGGCGTCTCCGTCCGATGTCAGCGCGCCGTCACCGTGACGGGCACGCTCGCGTACGCGCGGAACCCGCCGCTCGGCCGGCGGACGACCGGCCCCGCGGGCTCCAGCGTGGGGAATCGATCGAGCAGGCGCGCGAACAGCGCCGCCGCTTCGAGGCGGCCGAGCGTCGCTCCCAGGCAGTGATGGACGCCGCCGCCGAACGACAGATGCGGATTCGGCTTGCGGCCGACGTCGAGCCGTTCCGGATCGGTGAACTGCGCTTCGTCGTGATTCGCGGATCCGACGAGCAGGACGAGCACGCGGTCCTTCCGGATCGTCTGGCCGCCGATCTCGACGGGCTGCAGCACGAGGCGGGCGACGCTCTGGATCGGCGTGTCGTAGCGCAGGCATTCCTCGACGGCCGTCGGCACGAGCGACGGGTCGGCGCGCAGCCGCGCCAGTTCGGCGGGGTGATCCAGCAGCGCCGCGCAGCCGCTCGCGATCACGTTCGACGTCGTTTCGAAGCCGGCGAAGAACAGGAACACCGCGTTGTCGACGATCTCGTCCCAGCCGAGCGCGTCGGGGCCTTCCGTCGCCGCCGACATGCGCGAGATGAGGTCGTCGCACGGCCGCGCGCGGCGTTCGTCTACCAATCGGCCGACAAATTCGCGCAGCCAGACGACGGCGCGATCGATCGCCGGACGCTCGTCGACCGGTGTGTGCGTGCCGAACGCCTGACAGAGCGAGATGACATACGGCCGCACCTCGTCGCGGCTCTCCGGTGGCACGCCAAGCAGCTCGCAGATCACGAGATACGGGAGCGGGAAGGCGATGTCGGAGACGATGTCGAGACGCGTGCGTCCGGCGACGCCGTCGAGGAGAGCGTCCACCAGATGCGCGATGCGCTGTTCGAGCGCGCGCATGAGCGGCGGCGCGAATGCCTGCATCATCAGGCGTCGCAGGCGCGTGTGATCCGGCGGATCGCGATCCAGGATGATGCGGCGGAAGAACGAGTTGGCGTCGCCGTCGCCCAGCGAGAAGCGATAGTAGATGTCCGGGAATTCGTGGCCGAGGCGCGGGTCGCGCAGCAGGCCGGCGACGTCCGCGTACTGCGTCACGGCCCATTGGCCCGGGCCGGCGTAGCACACGCGGCTTTCACGCCGCAGCCGCGCGTAGGTCGGATACGGATTGTCCAGGACCTCCGGGTCCAGGGGATCGTACCGCGGCGTCAGGGCCTGCATGGAAAATGTCCAGCGGACATGTATGTTCGTTGGCGACCTGTAGTATAACTGCTGCTTCGTTCCCTCATCGCACCGATCCGCAGATGGCCGTGGCCATCTGCAGGAGGGTGGACATGAAGCGCTTCTTCGCGAGCTGGTTCCCCCGTCAGGAATTCCGGGTGGACGGCGAGCCGTCGCCCCGGATGATCAAGTGGACGCTGCTGTCCACGCCGGTCGGCATGGTGTTCCTGCACAAGTTCCTCGGTCCGGACTGGACGCGCGATCCGCACGATCACCCCGCGTATTTTGTATCGATCGGGCTCTGGGGCTCGTACATCGAATCCGTGTACGACCGCGACGGCCAGGAGCTCTACGAGCGCAAGTGGCGCGCGCCGTGGGTGCGCATGTTCCCGCCGACGCACATCCACCGGACGTCGTGGGTGAGCCCGCATCGGGCCTATACGATCTGCCTCACCGGCAAGTGGGTGCACCAGTGGGGGTTCATGCTCGGCAACCAGTCCGTCGCGTGGCGCGATTATGTGAAACGCTATCGATCGGCGCGGTCCGATCGCGACGCCGCGTGATCCGCTCCCGATCCCTGTTCGCGCCGCCCGTCGTAGTGCCGGCGTCCTGCCCCGAAGTAGCGCTCGCGCAATGTCTGCTCCGCCGGATCGTACGCGCGACGGAACGCGCCGCGGCGCTGCAGCTCCGGCACGAGCAGATCGCAGATGTCGTCCACGCCGGCTGACGGCGGGCAGGGCAGCAGATTGAAGCCGTCGATGCCCGCGACGTCGATCCATTCCTGCATCGTGTCCGCGACTTCGGCGGCGGTGCCGACGAGCCCGTGTCGCCGGCGCGGACGCTGTCCCATCAGGATGAAATAGCGCAGATCGCCGATTGTCCACGTCCGTTCGGATCCCGTCTGCTGCAGCGTGCGCAGCACCGAGCGGCTGCCTTCCGACCGAATCTCCGCGATCACCGCATCGTCCGGATACGCCGCGAGATCGAACCCCGCCCAGCCGCACCACTTCGCGAGCTCGCCTTCGAAGCTGGTGAGCGTCGAGAAGAGATTGGCTTTCGCCTTTGCTTCTTCGCGCGTGCGTCCGACGATGACGAGCGTGCCGTGGAGGATCTTGAGCGCGTCGGACGCGCGGCCAAGGCGCTCGGCGGCGCGGCGAAGCTCCGTCACCGTTGCCGCGCCGGTCCTGGCGTCCGTCAGCGTGACGAACACCACTTCCGCGTGTCGCGCGGCGAACTCGGTGCCGCGCGGCGAGGCGCCGGCTTGATAAATCACGGGCGTGCGCTGGGGGGACGGTTCGCATTGATGCGGTCCGCGGACGGAGAACCAGCGCCCGTCGTGCGCGATGTCGCGCACGCGATCCGCGTCAGTGAAGATGTCCCGCGCGGCGTCGCGGACGACGGCGTCGTCCTGCCAGCTCTCCTCCCACAGCGCGCGCACGACCGCCATATATTCGTCCGCGCGCGCATAACGATCGTCGTGCGGCAGGCGCTCGCCCAGGCCGTCGGCAATCGCGGATTCGAGATACGACGTCACGAGGTTCCAGGCGATGCGTCCCCCCGTGAGGTGATCGAGCGACGAGAACACGCGCGCGCACTCGTACGGCGCGTGATACGTCGTCGAATACGTCACGGCGAAGCCGAGACGCTCGGTGGCCGCGGCGGCCGCGGAGACGACCAGCAGCGGATCGATGGACGGAATCTGGACGCCGTGCCGGACGGCCGGTCCCCACGTTCCGCGATAGACGTCGAAGACACCGTGGCTGTCGGCGAAGAACAGCACGTCGATGCACGCGCGCTCCAACTGCCGCGCGAGCGCCGTCCAGTACGCGAACGTGCGGTAACCCTCGGCCGTGCGGTCCGCCTCGTGACGCCACCAGCCGGGGAGCTGGGGCGACGGCGAGCACTGGGTGAACACGTTCAGGTACATGCGTCACTCCGGCGCGTCCGCGAGCGCCATCGATGTCGTGGAGAGCGTCAGGTTACACATTCGCACCGCGCACGTCCACTATGTGTGCGTTGCGGAAGGCAGACAACGGTTGCACGCACGCGTGGCGCGCCATACAATACGCGGTCTCCACCCGATGAGTGCGATCGACGCGCGACGCCGGGCGTCGTGCGGCGGCAGTATGTGCGATATGGAAGCGTCGGCGCCGATCCTGTTGCCGAAGTACGATCCGCGCGATCCGCGGACGATCGACGATCCGTACGTCACCTACGCGGATCTGCGTCGCGCCGGTCCGCTGTGCCGCGCGTTCGGCCCGGGGCACTGGGCCGTGACCCGCTACGCGGACATCGCCGCGCTGCTGGGCGATCCGCGGCTCGGGATGGAGTTCACCGACACATATCACGGCGTGCAGGAAGGGCCGCTCGCGGAGTTCTTCCGCCGCATCATCTTCGAGCGCGACCCGCCCGCGCACACGCGCCTGCGGCATCTGATCGGACAGGCGTTCGATTCCGGCTTCTTCCGGCGGCTGCACGATCGGACGGCGGTCCGCGTCGACGCGCTGCTCGATCCGCTGCTCGAACGCGGGCGCTTCGATGCCGTCGCCGATCTCGCCGTCCAGGTCCCGATGTGGTCCAGCGGTGAGCTGCTCGGCATCCCCGCCGCGGACCTGCCGCCGTTCCACGCGCACGAGAGCCTGCTCGCGAAGAGCATCGACATGCGCCACCTGCCCGGCCAGGATTACAGCGGCGCGGAGCAGAGCCTCACCTGGCTGCGCGCGTATCTCGAACCGCTCGTCGCGGCGCGGCGACGTCAGCCCGGCGACGACCTGCTGTCGCGGATGGCGTCCGCGGAGCATCAGGGCGAGCGATTGACTGACGCGGAGATCGTCGACAACGCGATCTTCATCTTCTTCGCCGGCCTCGACACGTCGAAGGACCTGATCTCCATCGGCTGCGCCGCGCTGCTGCAGTTCCCGGACGCGTGGGTGCGCCTGCGCGCGGACCGCTCGCTCGTCCATCTCGCGGTGGAGGAGTTCCTGCGCTACGACGCGCCGATTCAGGCGCTGGGCCGCCGCGTGCTGGAGCCGATCCCCATCGCCGGACACGTCCTGCGCCAGGGACGCATCGTGTGGCTGCTGCTCGGATCGGCGAATCATGACGAGCGCCAGTTCTCCGATCCGGACCGCGTGAACGTGGCGCGTAAGCCGAATCCGCACGTGACGTTCGGGATGGGCGCGCATCATTGCCTGGCGGCGCCGCTCGCGCGCGCGGGCGCGGCGATGGTGTTCCGGCGGTTGGTCGATCGCTGCGCGACGCTCGACACCGAAGGCCCGCCGGTCCGCCGGCCGAGCGCGTTGTTCCGGTCGTACGAATCCATTCCGCTCCGCGTGACGAGCGTGTGAGCCGCGAGAGCGCCGGAGGCGTCCCGCCGATGTCCGCCGATCCGATCCTGCCGACCGACATCGCGCTCGATCCGTCCGTGCGCTTCGCGCCGGCGCCCGATCCGTCGGCGCCCGACGCGCCGGATGCGTCACCCGCGCGGCACGGATCCTCGTCACGGGTCCTGCTGACCGGCGCGACGGGCTTCCTCGGCGCGAACCTGCTCGCCGACCTGCTGACGCGGACGCCCCTGCACGTGCGGTGTCTCGTGCGCGCGGTCGATGCGCCGGACGCCCGCGCCCGTGTCCGGCAATCGCTCGACGCGCAGCGCCTGTGGCAGCCGGCGTTCGACGATCGTCTCGATGTCGTGGCGGGCGATCTGTCGCTGCCGTCGCTCGGCCTGTCCGCCGCGGCGTTCGCGGCGCTGGGCGACGAGATGGACGCGATTTATCACGCCGGCGCGCGGCTGAATCTGTTTTCGCCGTATCGCGTGCTGAAGCCGATCAACGTCGCGGGCACGCACGAGATGCTGCGTCTCGCCGCGATCGGCCGTCCGAAGGCGTTCCACCACATTTCGTCCGTCGTCGTCTTCGGTGCGCGCGCGCGGCATCCCTCCGGCGAACTGCCAGAGGTCTTCGACGTGCCGGACCTGGCGTCCGACGCGTCCGGCTACGCGGCCAGCAAGTGGGCCGCGGAGCGCTTGGTTACGCAGGCGGCGGACCGCGGCGCGACGATGTCGATCTATCGACCGGGACGGATTACCGGCCACAGCGTCACGGGCATCGGCAACGCGGACGATGCGTTTTCGCTGATGCTGGCGGGCTGCCTGCGTTGCGGCATCGCGCCCGCGCTGGACGGCGTCATCCACCTCACGCCCGTCGACATCGTCAGCCGGGCGATCGTCGATCTCTCACGGCGCGCGGACGCGGGCGGGCAGGCATATCACCTGATCAACCCGGCCGCCGTGACGTGGCTGGACGTGACCGACACGCTGCGCGCGCGCGGCTACGTGCGCCGGATCGTGTCGATGGACGACTGGCGCGCGGCGATCGCACGCGAGCGGGATGCGCGTCCCGACACGCTGCTCGAACGGCTGCACGTGCTGATCGCGCGTCCGCGGCCGCCGTTTTCGGCGACGCGCCGGGACGTGTCGGACGCGCGCACGCGGGCCGGTGTCGGCGATCTGTCGTATCCCGCCGATCACGCCGAGCTGATCGATCGCTACGCGCGCCATCTGGCGGACGCCGTCGTGGGCAGGATAGATTGACGGGTCGATTGACACGGTCGGAGTGGTGGAGGACACTGTGCCGCACATGCCATCAGAACGAGCGGAGCCCGGCGAGATCCTGGCGAGGATCTGGCAGGACGCCTTGAAGGTGCCGGCCGTGCGTGAGACGGACGATTTCTTCGATCTCGGCGGCAACTCGCTGCAGGCGATCCAGATCGTCTCGCGCGTGCGCGACGCATTCGGCGTCGACGTCACGGTGGACGTGCTCGATCGCGCGTCGGCGTTCGCGGACTTCGCGGCCGCGGTCGACGCCGCGCTGGCCGCGCGTCCGGCCGCCGTCCGCGAGCCCTGATCGTGCCCCTGGTCCGCGGTCCGCAGCGCGTGGCACGCAGCGCGCGGGGGGGGGGCGCGTCGGTCCACTCGTGCAGGTGCGTGTTCCGGTGGGGGACGGAATGCCGGAGACATTGGATCCAGAACAGGCGCGCTTCCTCCTGCAGCTCGGGCTGCGGACGCTCGCGCAGGAGCGTCGTCTGACGACGCGCGTCATTGCGGCGGTGCCGCCGGACCGGAGCGGCTACCGTCCCGATCCCGTCTCGAAAACGGCGTTCGAACTGTCCTGGCACATCGTTGGATCCGAGATCATGTTCCTCGACGGCATCGCGACCGGCGCGTTCGTCTACGATCCGCCGTGTCCCGCCTCGCTGCGCGCGCCCGCCGACATCATTGCGTGGTACGAGGCCGCGTATCGCGAGCGCACGTACCGGCTGCGGGACGCTTCGATCGAGCAACTGCTGCGAATGACGGATTTCCGCGGCTTGTTCGCGCGGCCGGCCGTCCTGTTCCTGCAGACGGCGATCCGCCACACGGCGCATCACCGCGGGCAGTTGTCGGTGTATCTGCGTCCGATGGGCGCGAAGGTGCCGCCGATCTACGGCGACAGCTTCGACGAGCCGTGGGCGGGCACGATCGGATCGGCAACGTCGCTGGATCGGTGAGCGTCCTTCCTTTCGCGGAGGTCCGTCGATGCAAGTGATTGAGATCCCTGACGGCGTGTTGAAGCGCTATCTGCGTCACCTCGATCGCGCCGGCGTGGACGATGTGCTGGTGACGGGCGGGGCGCTGCGGGACACGCTGCTCGGCGTCGAGCCGCACGACATCGACGTGGCGGTGCGCATCACGCTGCCGGAGCCGCAGCATGCCGCGTTCCTGGAAAAGGTGGAGGCGGGCGTTCCGGCGGCCGCGCTGATGCGCGAATGTCAGTTGTTCTACCGGGCCGAACAGGTGATCGCGCGGCACGCGCGCGCGGCGAATCTCGGGAACGGGTGGAGCGCGCCGACGCGGGATGGGCGGTTCGAGAACACGCCGGTGCAATTCTGCTTCGCGGAAGCGGTGATCGGCGATCGCATCATCAACCTTGGCATGAACGCCGCGTTCACAATCGACGCGATGGCGGTCGATCGGCGCGGGCGCCTGTACGAAGCGCCGGGGCAGCAGGGGCTCGACGACCTCGCGCAGCGGCGGCTGCGTCTGGCGAACCGCGCGGTGAACGATCCGTACAAGCCGTCCAACTGGAGTCTCTGGACCGTCCTGCGCGTGCTGCGCTATCGGTATCAATACGGCTTCGAGCTGGACGGCATGTCGGGGCTGATGGAGCAGGCCGGCGGCAGCCTGACGCGCTCGACGCCACCCACGTTCAAGAACCTGCGCGCGATGATCGGCCTGGAGCTGATGCTCGCGAAGCTCGATCCGTCGCTGCGCAACCTGCATTACAGCTACGCGGTGCGGCGCGCCTACTGGTTCGCGCGGACGCTCGTCCCGTCCACGAACTACAGAGAGCTGAAATGGTTCGACCGGTTCCTGGACGCGCTTCCGCCCGACACGCGGCGCGACGCGCTCCAGGAGCTCGAACGCCTCCGCGTCTTCGAATGCTACCCGGACCTCGCGCGCAAGGCCGACGCCGCCTGCCGCGAATGGCGTCCGCTGACGACCGCCGCGGATCGTCCACTGATCCCATCCTGACGGGGCGCGATGGGCACGGGATCGGCGGGGGCATGAGCTGGTTTCGTGATATGACGTATTCATCCCACGGGCAGTTCGCGTCCGGACAGGCGCGCGAGGTCACATCATGAAAGCAGACGTCGCGATTGTCGGCGGTGGCCCTGGCGGGTCGGCGTGCGCGATTCATCTGGCGAAGCGTGGACGGTCGGCGCTCATCGTCGAGCGCGAGGCGTTTCCGCGCTTCCACATCGGCGAGTCGCTGACGGAGCAGAGCGGCGCGCAGTTGCGCGAGATGGGCTTCGAGGGCGAGATGATGGCGCGGCGGCATCCCGTCAAGTACGGCGTCGCCATCTACGGACCGTCCGGCTACGCGCCGTTCTGGATCCCGATCATGAAGCGGGACCCGGTGCTCGGCCTGCAGGACTCGTTCGCGTGGCAGGTCCGCCGATCGGAATTCGACGGGATGCTGCTCGATCGCGCGCGCGACAGCGGCGCGCGCGTGGTGTCCGGCCGCGCGACGAAGCCGTTGTTCGACGACAACGGCGCGATCCGCGGCCTCGCCGTGCAGACCGACACCGGAGACGTCGACGTCGAGTGCGGCGCGCTCATCGACGCGTCCGGCCAGAACACGTTCTTCGCGAACATCGGACTGATCGGACCGAAGGAGCGCGGACGCTACGCGCATCAGGTCGCGATCTTCTCGCACTTCACGGGCGTCATGCGCGATCCGGGCGAGAAGGCCGGCAACACGCTCGTCTTCTTCCAGCGGCGCCACTTCTGGGCATGGTTCATCCCGCTGGACGATCGCGTCACCAGCATCGGCTTCGTGATCCCCGTCGAGTACTTCAAATCGCGTCAGGAATCGACGCACGAGTTCCTCGTCCGAGAGCTGCGCGAGTTCAACAAGGAGCTGGCGCGGCGCACGACGAACGTCGAGATCGTCGAGGAGGTGCGCGCAATCTCGAACTACTCGTACCACGTCCGCGACTTTTCCGGTAAAGGCTGGCTGTGCGTGGGCGACGCGCACCGCTTCATCGATCCGCTGTTCAGTTTCGGCGTCGGCAACGCGCTGTCCGAAGCGAAATCGGCGGCGTCGAGGATCGACGCGTATCTGAACGGCGCGATGCACGGATCGGATCGCCCGTTCCTGCCGTTCGAGCAGTGGTCCGAACAGGGCACGGACGCGTGTCAGACCGTGCTGGACGGCTTCTGGGAGAACACGCTGGCGTGGGGACTGCTCCTGACGCGCCATAAGGAAGACATCATCGATCTGCTCGCCGGACGCGTGTGGGAAGGCCGCGACTATGCCGCGCTGATGTCGATGCGCGACATGCTCGCGGAAAGCCGCCAGGCCGCGTCGATGGAGGGCGCGCCGCCCGACGCCCACGCGTAGACGCGCGCCTCTGCTGGCATGGGACATCCTTCCGATCGGTCCATCGTTCCGGATCTGTCCGTCATCGTCGTCGTCCACAACATGACGCGCGAGGCGCCGCGCACGCTGCTCTCGCTGTCGACGCGCTGCCAGCGCGAGATCGCAGCGGACGAATACGAGGTGATCGTCGTCGACAACGGATCGGCGCCGCCGCTCGATCCCGCGATGGTCGAACAACTTCCGGGACACTTTCGTCTGATCCGGATCGATCCGGCGCCGCCGTCGCCCGCGTACGCCGTCAATCGCGGCCTCGCCGCCGCGCGCGGCCGCGTCATCGGCGTGATGGTGGACGGCGCCCGCCTCGTCACACCCGGCCTGCTGCACTTCGCGCGCCACGGCGTCGGCCTGCACGCGCGCGCGGTCGTCGCCACGCTCGGCTGGTATCTCGGACAGGACTATCAATCGCTCGCGGTGAAGGACGGCTACGACGCCGCGCGCGAAGACGCGCTGCTCGACGGCATCCGCTGGCCCGAGGACGGCTACCGCCTGTTCGAGGTGTCGACGCTCGGCGAGGCGTCGCTGGCCGGCTGGTTCCCCGAGTTGAACGCGTCATCGGAGACGCTGTCGGAGTCCAACGCGCTGTTCCTGTCGCGCGAAAGCTGGGACGCGCTGGGCGGCTACGACGAGCGGTTCGATCTGCCCGGCGGCGGCTTCGTCAATCTCGATACGTTCCGCCGCGCGCTCGAACTGCCGGACGCGCGCCTCGTCCTGCTGCTCGGCGAGGCGACGTTCCACCAGGTCCACGGCGGCACCGCGACCAACGCGCCGCCCGAGGTCTTCCGGACGAAGCTGCGCGAGTGGATGGTGCAGTACATGAAGATTCGCGGACGGCCGTGGACCGCGCCCACGCCCGCGCATCCGCCGACGTATCTCGGGCCGCTGCCGCGCGCCGCGCTCGCGCGCTTCGTGCGCGGCGCGATCGATCCCGTCAGACGCAACCGGCTGCAGCCGCTTGGACCCGCGTTCGATCTGTGGTCGTGGCCGGATCCGCCGTCGCCGCGATCGGCGGATCCAGTCATCGCGGCGCTCGTCGATCTGATGCGGACCGAGTTTCACGCAGGACGTTACGACGCCGTCGCCGTCATCGCACGCCTCGCCCGCGCGCACGCGCCGCACGCGCCGGAGCCGCTGCGCATCCTGCCGCTCGTCGCGCCGTATTTCGACGAGCGTGAATGGAAATATCCCGCGCCGCGCGGCGCGCGCTTCCACCTCGCGGTCGGCAAGGCGCTGCTGGCGATCGGCGAACGGGAGCGGGCCTCGGCCGCGTTTCGCGCGGCGCTCGACGTCGATCCCGATCTCACCGAAGCTCGCGAACTGGCAGGTTCGCCGACGTGATCTCGTCCGATGGTGAGGCTCCGGAGGCGCGTTCGTCGGTCTGGCGCGGCCGCCGATCCTTGAGGCGGATCTCGCGCTTGAGCAGCACCGGGATATTCGTCGCCTCGTCGTTCACACCCTTGCGGATGACGACGAGATTGTGGAAGAACGCGATCTCGACGATGTGCCGATCGAAGTAGGTGGGCTGGTAGTCTTTGACGGGATACTCGCAGTGATTCAGGCCGTCCGCGAGGCGTTTGAAGAACGCCATCGAGCTGTCGGGATTGTCGCCGCCGCCGCCCCAGGACGGCCAATACGCGGTCTGGATGTCTTCCACCGCGTAGATTCCGTGCGGACGCAGCAGCGGAAAGAGGATCTGGAACGTCTGGATCACATGCGCGTTCAGGTGGCTCCCATCGTCAATGACGATATCGAACCCGCCGTATTCGTTGGAGAGGCGCGTGAGCGCGTCGGCGTCGGTCTGATCGACCTGGCGGATGTCGATCCGCGGCTCGCGGAACTGCGTCTTGTCGACGGCGTCGATGCCGACGATGCGGCTGTGGCGGAAGTAGGCTTTCCACATGCGCAGCGACTCGCCGCCCTTCGCGCTCTGCTGATAGCCGCCGACGCCGATCTCCAGCACGTTCAGGCGCTTGCGCCGCAGCGGATGGAAGTAGCGTTGATAGTGCGGCGTATACCAGTGGCTGCCCCACTTGTCCGTCTTGAACAGGCGTGCGAGCGCGCTCAGATCGTTCCTGTGCCACCAGCCGAGCGCGGCCTGGCGGATGCCGCGGTCGACCGTGGACGGTGCGGACCCTGACGCTGCAGACACTGCCGGCGCGGACTCCGACGGCGCAGACCCGGATAGAGCAGACGCTGCCGCGGGCGGCGCGGACGCCGATGGCGAACGATGCTTCCACAGCCACGCCTGAAGACTCATGCCGGTCCTTCCGCCGCGGGGCGGCGATCGGAATCAACAGTGACGGAGCCGTCATGGTAGCGCGGTTGCCGCGCGAGTGCCAGATCGACACGCGTGGAAGGATGACGTCATGCAGACGGTCGGGATGATTGGCGGCATCGGACCGGAGTCGACGATTGACTACTATCGCCTGCTCATCGCGGGTTATCGTCACCGGCGGCCCGATGGCGGCGCGCCGTCGATCCTGATCGACAGCATCGATCCGCGCGCGATGCATGCGATTGCGGCCGGGCGCCTGTCCGACGTCGCCGACGCGCTCGTCGCTGAATTCCACAAGCTGGCGGCGGCCGGCGCCGATCTCGGGTTGATCGCGGCCAGCTCGCCGCACGTCGTCTTCGATGCCGTCCAGGCCAGGTCGCCGATTCCGCTCGTCAGCGGCGTTGCCGCCGCGCGTGACGCCGCGAAGGCGCGCGGACTGCGCCGGCTCGCGCTGCTCGGGACGCGCTGGACGATGCGAGCGGCGTTCTATCCGGAGGCGTTCGCCGCGGCTGGCATCGCGCTGGTGGCGCCGTCGCTGCGGGAACAGGCCTACATCCACGACAAATATCTGCGCGAGCTGCTCCACGGCGTCTCGCTGCCCGCCACGCGCGACGGCTTCCTGCAGGTGATCGCCCGTCTCCAGGCGGATGAACGGATCGACGGGGTCGTGCTCGGCGGCACGGAGCTGGCCGCGATCCTGCGGGACACGCCGGACGCTGGGCTGCCGCTCCTGGACACGACGGCGATCCACGTGGATGCCGTGCTCGATCGGAGCCTGATCTAGCGCGAGACGTTTGTCGTGTGCCGCGCGTGCTACTTCTTTTTGTCGATGTGACTCAGGATATTGAGGACGGTGCCGTTCGGGTCGGCGACATGGAACCGGCGCACGCCGTACGGTTCGTCCGTGAGCGGATACAGGATCTTCAACCCGCGGGCGACGGCGCGCTTGTGGATCTCCACGACGTCCTCGACCTCGATCGACACCGTGATGTACGGGTGCGACGGCGAACCTTCGTTGCCGCGCACGAGGCTGATTTGCGCCGTCTCGTTGCTTTCGGACACGAGCGTGACGATGAAGCCCATGTCCATCGCGACTGTCAGGCCGAGCAGTTCCGTGTAGAAATCGCGGCTCTTCTTCAGATCTTTCGTCGTGACGTTCGGCACCACGCGTCGGATGTTCATACGCTCACCCTTCCTCCATCACTCCGGTGAACAGATCGGTCTCGGCGGACACGGGCGCCGGCCGGATCGACGCGGCCAGGTGGAAGTGCTCGATCGCGCCGTGGCGGCGGATGGTGCGATCGACGAACGGGAACGCGGGCGCCTGCGAGGCGTGCGCGTGCAGGGCGGCGAGCTTGCGATCAACGACGTCCGATACATCGATGCTGGCGCCGTACGGGCCCTGCGCCACCGGATGCCATCCGCGCGGCGCCACCGTCGTCGTGGCGTAATACAACTTCTGCGCGCGATGCGGCGCGAGACCGGCATCCATGTGATCGGTGAACCGATCGTCGCGTCCCGCCCAGTGGAACGCCGCCGTGGCGAAGATCGACGTCATCGCGTGATCGCGATGCGCGGTCGGTCCGCCCTCGGCGCCGAAGGTCATGACCACGTGCGGACGGATCGCGCGCACGCGCTTCGTCAGCGCTTCGACGACGTCGAGGAAGGGGAGCGCGTCCAGCGCGCCGTCCGGATACGCCAGTACTTCGTGCTGCGTGACGTCGAGGATCGCGCACGACGCCGCCAGCTCCTGCCGGCGCAGGCTCGCCAGGTCCGCGTCGGTGCCGGCGCCGCCGCGATGCGTGGCCGCCTGGCCCGCGGTCAGGCAGACGACGAACGTGTCCACGCCCTGGCGGCGGTATTTCAGGAGCGATCCGCCGAAGCCGACGGTTTCGTCGTCCGGGTGCGCCGTGAAGCAGAGAAGGCGAAGCATGATACGCCGCGTCGAACGCCAGCATCACTCGCGCGGGCGGTCGATTCGAGAGTCTGTTGGTGCGTGGACGCTACTGTAGCCGATCCGATCCCTCGCCGGCCAGAAATCGCCCCCTCGCGGGCAGCGATCGTTGCACTGCGGCGCGGAACGATACGTCATGATCGGAACTGCGCTGTGATATTGTGTGCCCGTCTTCTCCACACGTGAATGTTGCGGCGCGAACGCGGGCCGCGGCAGCGCTTTCACGGCCGCGGCGCCGACCGTCTCGGACTCGCGGCCGTGAACGAGCCTGGGCGATCGGACCGACGCTGGACCGGACGAGCGCCATCCGCATGCGGAGGACCGATGTTCGTCTTGTGCTGCGGACGGTTTCAGCCTTTCCACAACGGTCATCTGCGATTCTTGCGGCAGGCCGCCAGGCAACCCGGTCAGATCGTCATCGGCGTGATCGTCGTCACCACCGTCGCCGAGTCCGGCCGGCGCCGCCGCGTCCCCAAGACGCTCGGGGCGATGGGCGATGCACGACTGACGCAAGCCCTGAATCCGTACTCGGCCCTCGAACGCGTGCGTATGATCTCGGCGTGCGTCAAGAAGCAGGCGTGGGCGTCCCGCGCGATGGTCGTGCCGATTCCGCGGCCGGACGTGTATTGGGAAATCATCAGCGCGATGTTCCCCGGCGAACGGACGTGGGCGCTGCCGGTCAGCGAGGATCCGTTCGAGGATGCCAAGGAGCGCTGGTATCGGCAGCAGGGCGATCGTGTCGTCCGCATCAACGCCGATCTGAGCGTGTCCGGCACCCGCGTCCGCAAGCTGCTGGCGACGGATCGGTCGACCGCGCTCACGCTCGTGCCCGCGCCCGTGGCCTCGTTCCTGGGCCGGAAGGAGCCCCGGCGGGAAGCCCGCGGACGCACCGGATGAGACGCGATCGCCGCCCGTGGAAGAGCGGAAGAATGGAGGGCCGTTGGCCGCCGGCCGCACACGCATCCTGTTCGTCACGCCTCCAGGCTACGGAAACATCTTTCCCATCGTGCCGCTCGCCTGGGCGCTGCGGACGGCGGGCTGCGATGTGCTCGTCGCGTCGGGCGGACGCACGCTCGGCGCCGTCACCGGCGCCGGCCTGCCCGTCGTCGACGTCACCGGCGGCGCGGACCTGCGTCCGATCTACCAGCGTCACAAGCACGCGTACGACGACTCGGCCCGCCGCGCGAAGGACGAGATCGCACCGCAGCCGGGCACGACGAGCCTGTTCCTGGAACTGGCCGGGACGATGGTCGATGGCGTGGCGGCGGTCGCGCGCGACTGGCGGGCGGACGTCATCGTTCACAACCCCGACGCCGCGGCCGCGCCCATCGCCGCGGCGGCGCTGCGCCTGCCGGCGGTGTTCCTGGGAATCGGCCTCGCGCAGACGCCGGAAACCGCGCGCGCGCGGTTGTATTCGCAGATGATCGACGCCTGCGAGCGCCTGCGCGTCGACGCGGTGCCGCCGTCCGCCGCGTGGATCGATGTCGCGCCGCCGAGCGTCAGGCCCGCGGACGCCGATCGCTGGCCGATGCGCTACGTGCCGTACAACGGCACCGGCGTGCTCGATACGTCCACGCTGCGCGCGCCGGACCGTCCGCTGATTGCGGTGACGCTGGGCACGGTGGTGCCGCTGCTGCACGGCTTCCGTCCGTTGAAAGCGATCCTGCGCGCCGCGCCGGAGGTCGACGCCGATTTCCTCGTCACGCTCGACGTCGCGCCGCCGGACGAGACCGGCGTCCATCAGCGCGGGTTCGGTCAGTTCCCGCCGAACGTCGGGCAGACGCACTGGGTGCCGTTCGATGCGCTGTTCGCGCGCTGTGCCGCGGTCGTCCACCATGGCGGCGCGGGTACGACGCTGACCGCACTGCACGCGGGCTTGCCGCAATTGCTGCTGCCGCAGGGATCGGATCACTTCTACAACGGCGCGATGCTCGCGCGACGCGGCGCGGGCCTCGTCACCGAAGGCCCCGACCTCGACGTCGGCCTGCTGCGACAATTGATCGCGGCCGACGGCCTGCGCGCGGCGGCCGCGGAGGTGCGGGCCGAGATGATGGACATGCCGGCGCCGAACGACGTCGCCGCGAAGGTGGCGGCGCTCGCGGGATAGCGGACGCGAGTCGATGACAATGTCGATGACGATGGCGATGCGCACCGCGTCGGTGGACGGCGTCGACCTGCACTGGTCGATGTGCGGTGACGGTCCGAAGACCGTCATTCTGCTGCACGGCTGGACGTGCGACGAGACGACGTGGCACGCGCAGGTGCCGGCGCTGGCGGACGCGTATCGCGTCGCGACGCTGGATCTGCCCGGCCACGGCCGCAGCGCGTCGCCCGCCGGCGGCGTCTTCTCGATCGACCTGTTCGCGCACGCGACCGAAGCGGTGCGCCGCGAGACGGGCGCCAGGCGCGTCGTCCTCGTCGGCCACAGCATGGGATCGGCCGTGGCGCTGCGGTACGCACGGCTGTATCCGGATCGCGTCGCCGCGCTCGTCTTCGTCGAAGGCGTCATCACGAAGCGGCGGACGCCGGCGTTCGCGCTCGACCGGTTGTCCGGACCGGACGGAAAACGGGAGCTGGAAGCCGTCATCCGGACGACGCTCTTCTCGCGCATTACGACGACCGAGACGCAGGATCGCATCCTGTCGATGATGCTGGCGACGCCCGTGGCGACGGCGATCGGCGTCATCGATGCGATGCTGCGGCCGGACGCGTGGAGCGACGAGATCGTCCCGCTGCCGTTGCTCGGCGTCTATCGGCACGGGTCGTGGGTCGCGGAGCGGAAGACGTTGAATCGACGCTTTCCCGCGCTCGAGTACGTGGATGTGCCCGACGCGGGACATTTCCTGATGATGGAGAAGCCGGACGAATTCAACCGTCTGCTGCTGGACTTTCTCGGCCGGCAGACGTTCTGATCGGGAGCCCGTGGTGCCGCAGCCATCGTATGTCGCCGGACCGTCGGACCGCGCGCTGATCGACGCGTCGATCGGCGACTACCTGCAGCGCGCCGCGTCGCGCCACGCGCGCGTCGAGGCCGTCGTCTCGTGTCATCAACGCGTCCGTCTGACGTACGGCGATCTCCTGGCCGACGTCGAACGCGCCGCGCGGGCGCTGATCACGATTGGCGTCGCACCCGGCGATCGCGTCGGCATCTGGAGCACCAACTGCGCCGAGTGGCCGGTGCTCTATTACGCCGCCGCGTCGATCGGCGCCATCCTCGTCGCGATCAATCCGGCGTACCGCGTCCGCGAAGTGGAATACGTCCTGAACGACGCGGGTGTCACCGTGCTCGTGCTCGCGCAGGGCTTTCGCGACGTGGACTATGCGCGGACGATCCGCGCACTCGCGCCGGACGTCATCGACGGCGACCGTCTGCCTGACGCGCCGCGCGCGGACGACACTCGCCTGCCGCACCTGCGCACCGTCGTCCATCTCGCCTCGGTGCCCGATGGCGCGCGCGCGGTGCTCTCGTGGCCCGCTCTGATCGCGCGGCACGTCGACACGTCACCCGGGCAACTGCGCGAACGGACCGCCGCCGTCCGTCCGCTCGATCCGGCCGCGGTCCTCTATACCTCCGGCACGACGGGCGCGCCGAAAGGCGCGGTACTCACGCATCGCGCGCTGCTCAACTGCGGGCAGTTCGTGGGCGAGCGCCTGCGCTACGGCGTCGACGATCGCATCTGCCTGCCGGTGCCGTTCTATCACGCCTTCGGCTGCGTCCTTGGCGGCATGGCGGCGCTCGTGCACGGCGCGACGCTCGTCCTGCCGTCCGCCGTCTTCCATCCGGAAGAATGTCTGAACGCGATCGACGCCGAGCGCTGCACATCGCTGTACGGTGTGCCAACGATGTTCATCGCGCAGGTGGAACATGCGTCGCTGCCGCAGTACTCGCAGGAGACGCTGCGGACGGGGATCATGGCGGGCGCGCCGTGTCCGGCGGAGCTGATGCGGCGGCTGATCGAGCGGATGCACCTGCCGGAGCTCACGGTGTCTTTCGGAATGACGGAGACGCTCGCGACCCTGCACACGGCGCTGGACGACACGATCGATCGGCGCGTGTCCACCGTGGGAACGCCGCTGCCGCATGTCGAGTGCAAGATTGCCGGCGCGGCGGGTGGCGTCGCACCGCGCGGCACGGCGGGCGAGCTCTGCACGCGCAGCTACGGCGTCATGCTCGGCTACTGGAACAATCCTGCCGCGACGGCGGCGGCCATCGACGAGGATGGCTGGATGCATACCGGCGATCTCGCGGTGATGGACGACGAGGGCTACGTCGCGATCGTGGGGCGGCTGAAGGACATGATCATCCGCGCGGGCGAGAAGGTGTATCCGGGCGACGTCGAGAGCTTTCTCTACACGCATCCACACGTCGCCGAAGTCCACGTCATCGGCGTGCCGGATGTGGATTACGGCGAAGAACTGTGCGCGTGGATTCGTGTGCGTGACGGCGCGGCGGTCACCGCGGAGGACATCCGCCGCTTCTGCCGGCGCGAGATCGCCGGGTTCAAGATTCCGCGCTACATCCGCTTCGTGGACGAGTTCCCCAGCACGGTGACGGGCAAGGTGCAGAAGTTCCGCATGCGCGAGATCAGCGCGGCGGAGATCGGCGTGGGCGGACGCGGACAGTAACGGCGCGTGCGTGGTGCGCGGTTGCGACGTCCCGGCGTGCGCATGACGTGGCACCGCCCACGCAGGGATCGCGTGGGCAGGGCGCGCGTCGACGGGAGCACATGGAGCGAACGAGAGCGAACGGGGCAAACGAAAGCGAACGGAGCCGGACGGGGGCGAGCGAACGGGCGCGAGCGAAACGGATGTGAGCGAAAGCGAAGCGGTGCGATCAGGCGATCTTCGAGACTTCGTCGATGGCCTGCGGCGTGGCGGTCTCATTGACGATGGTCTGGGAGGCGATCAGCCACCTGCCGCCGCGATTCACCAGCGTCGTCGAGACGTGCGACTTCAGATCGCCGAGCGCGTCGCCGTTGGAGCGCACGATGCCGGCCGCGATGCACCAGGCCGCGATCATCGCGGTGCTGCTCGTCAGCATCTGGACGCCGGTCACCTGCATGGTGTTGGTCGCGTTGCGGAAACGACCCGAGTACATCAACTGAAAACGCTCCGTCACGGCGGCCTTGCCGGTCGTCGTGCCGGCCGGGCCGGTGAACACGACGTTGTCGTCGAAGAACGACGAGACCGTCCGGATGTCGTGGCGGTTCAATGCCTCTCCAAAGCGCGTGATCACGCTCAGGATTTCCGCGCTCTCTGGCGCGAGTGTGGACTTCATATCGTGGCTCCTTCGCCTAGGAAACGTTGGACGCCGAGTTGTGTGGAACGGCTCGAAGTATATGAAAAGGCTGAGGTGCTTGCAAGCGTGACCTGACAATACTTCCCGGCCGGACAGGCACCGGCAGCCGGCCGGTGACGGGCCGCCGACACCCCACCGATGTCCGCGTGCACGCCCGGCGCGTCCTTCCACCAGACTTCCCTCCGCAATCAGCATCATCCTGCCATTTCCCGCAGATCCTGAAAGAGGCGGGGCCGCCGGACCTTTTCATTTGACATTCAAATGCAGCCGACGCATGCTTCGTTGGCATGTCTAATGAAGACCGTACGGGCGTCCTGCAAGGCACGCTCGATCTCATGATTCTGCAGACGCTCGCCACGCTCGGCCCGCGGCATGGGTACGCGATTGCCGCGCGGCTCGAACAGGTGTCGGGGGGCGCGATTCAATTGAACATGGGTACGCTCTATCCGGGTCTCGTGCGCCTCGAAGCGCGCGGATGGATTGCGGGGACGTGGGCGGTGACGGAGTCGAGCCGGCGTGCGCGCTTCTACGAACTGACGGCCAAGGGCCGCAAACAGCTCGAGAAGGCGCGCGGCGAGTGGTTGCGCATGACGAGCATCATGTCGAAGGTTCTGGAGTAGATCGCATGCGCGAATGGCTCTGGCGAGTGTGGGCGATGGTGCGGCGCGGCCGTCTGGTGGCGGAGAAGCGCGAGGAGCTGCAGCACCATCTCGACATGGAGATCGAATCGGGATTGCGGCAGGGACTCTCGGCGGACGAGGCGCGGCGGCGCGCGCGCTGGCGGGCCGGGCTCGTGTCCGATGGATTGGAAGACACGCACGCCGCGCTCGGCATCCCCTGGCTGGACGGCGCCGCGCTCGACCTGCGCCACGCCTGGCGCGCGCTCACGCGCACGCGCGGCTTCGGTGTCGTCGCGGTGCTCGTCCTTGCGGCGAGCGTCGCCATCAACACGCTGATCTTCTTCATGCTGGACGGCGTCGTGTTGCGGCCGCTGCCCTACGCGTCGCCCGATCGGCTCGTCCGCCTGTACGATTCGAGCCCCGCGCGGGCGAAGTTCCCCATGGCGATCGGCCACTTCCTCGATCTCGATACGAGCGAGGCGTCCATCGAGAGCATCGCGCTCTACGCGGGCCGCGACATGGAACTGACGGCCGGCGCGGGCCGATCGCGTCCGCTCACCGGCGTGTCGATCACGTCCGACTACTTCACGGTGCTGGGCCGGCCGCCGATCCTCGGCCGCGCGTTCACCAACGCCGATCTGCGCAAGGACGTGCGCCACGTCATCCTGAGCGAGCGTCTCTGGCAGGAGCACTTCCAGGGCGACCCCGCGATCGTCGGCACGATGGTCCGCCTCGATCGCGAGCCGTGGACGGTGATCGGTGTCGCGCCCCCGGGCTTTCAGCACATCGGCGGCGACTATCGCTCGCCGCCGCAGGGCGAGAGCGTCGACGTGTGGCTGCCGTTCCGCCTCGATCTCGAAGAAGAAGCGATCCGCTACTACCACTTCTCGAACGCGATCGCGCGGCTGCGGGCGGACGTCAGCCCCGCGCAGGCGCGCGACGACCTCGCACGATTCTCGACGGCGTATCAGCAGCGTCACCGCAAAGCGGGCGCGTGGCAGGTGCGGATGGAGCCGCTGCTCGATGAAGTGACCGGCCGATCGCGTCAGGTCGTGTGGCTGCTCGTCGGCGCGGGCGGGCTCGTGCTGCTGGTCGCGTGCGCGAACATCGCGGGTCTGTGCGTCGCGCGCGCGGTCTCGCGCCGCAAGGAGCTGGCGTTGCGGCGCGCGCTCGGCGCGAACCGATGGCAACTGGTGCGCGTCGGCCTCGCGGAGAACCTGTTGATCGGTGTCGCGGGCGCGGCGCTCGGCCTGCTGCTCGCCGGCATCGGCCTGCCGCTGCTGCGTCAGTTGCTGCCCGCGGACATTCCGCGCGCGCACGAGATCGCCCTGACGCCGACGGCGGCGCTGTTCGCGGCGGGCATCGCGCTCGCCACCGTGCTGATCGCCGGTTTGCTGCCGTCAGGCGAGAGCCGCGTCCTCGACGCGTCCACGCGCGTCACGGGCGGCCGCGACGCCCGCACGCGCCGCACCGCGCTCGTCGCCGGACAGATCGCCCTCGCGGGACTGCTGTGCGCGGGCGCGCTGTTCCTGCTGCGCAGTTATCAGGAACTGGGCGCGCGCGATCACGGCTTCAAGCCCGCGGGCGTGCTGACGTTCCAACTGGCCGTGCCGCGCGCGGGCAGCCCGAATCGCGGCGATCTCGGACGCCTGATCGAAACCATCCGGCAGCGGATCGAGGACGTGCCGGGCGTCGCGTCGGCGGGGGCGTCGACGAATCTGCCCTGGAGCGGCTACGACGAGAACACGAACTTCATCATCGCCGGCCGCACGTCCACCGACCGCGACACGCCGGGCGCACGCTATCAGGCCGCGACGCCGGGCTACTTCGAGGCCACCGGCATGCGGCTCGTGAGCGGCCGCCTCTTCGAACGCGCGCGCGACGGACAGGGCCAGCCGCTCAGCCTCATCGTCAACGACGCGCTCGCGCGCCGCAATTTTCCACGGGGCGACGCGGTCGGTTCGGTCGTCCGCATCTTCGGCGCGCCGCGTCAGATCGTCGGCGTCATCGGCGACATCAAAGATACGCCCGCGGATCTGGAGACGCCGGCCGCGTTCTGGGTGCCGCTGGAACAGCAGGAGTTCAATCCGATCTTCTTCGCCGTGCGCGTCCGGACGGGCGATCCGGCCAGCCTCACCGCCGCGGTGACGGCGGCCGTGCAGTCGGTCGATCCCGAACTGCCGCTCGCGGACGTGCGGACGCTCGAACGCCGCGCGCTGACCGCGCTCGCGCCGCGACGGTTCGCGCTGTGGCTCTTCCAGGCCTTCGCGGCGCTCGCGCTCCTGCTGTCCGGCGCCGGCATCTACGGCCTGCTCGCCTACATCGTCCGGCAGCGCCGCAAGGAGCTGAGCGTGCGCGCCGCGCTGGGCGCGAGCCGCGCGGAGCTGGGCCGGATGGTGCTCGCGGACGGCGTGAAGATGGCCGCGATCGGCGCCGCCGGCTGCCTGCTGCTGATCCCCGTCGGCGGATCGCTGCTGCGGACGTTCCTCTTCAACGTCCACGCGTTCGACCTCATCACCATTGCCGGCGCGCCCGCCGCGCTGCTGATCGTCTCGCTGCTCGCGAGTCTCGGCCCGGCGCGATCCGCCACGCGCAGCAATCCCGCGACGGCGCTGCGCGACGACTAGATCGGTCCTCGCGCGGCGGCGCGCTCATCCGCCGCGCACACATACGCACGCACGAGCTCGATACCTGGGCCGTGGGTCGTTCATCCCGCCGTGCTCGATCCGGCATGCGTCTTCGATCTACCGTGAGATCGGAGGAAACAGACGCATGTTGAAGAGCGGACGCATCAATGCCTACATTCCCGCGTCGGACGTCGAGCGCGCGCGGTCATTCTACGAAGCCACGATCGGCCTCGTGCCGAAGCAGGTCGAGGAGAACGGCGTGACCTACGAATGCGCGGGCGGCACGATCGTGTTCCTGTATCTCTCGGCGGGCGCGGGCACGTCGAGCGCGAGCTGCGCGTTCTGGGACGTGGCCGACGTCGAGGCCGAGGTTACGGAACTCAAACGCCGCGGCGTCGTCTTTGAGGAGTACGACATGCCGGGCGTGAAGACGCAGAACAGCATTTCCGTGGGCGGCGGCGCGAAGGCGGCGTGGTTCAAGGACACGGAGGGCAACATCATGGCGATCGTCCAGTCGCTGGAGGCATAGACGGACGGCGCCATCCGTCGGGATGTTCGTGCGATCGTGCGCGCGCGATCGTGTTCGCATGGGTCACCCGCGCGGGCGGTCGCGCTCATCTTGACATTCTAGAGGAGACGAGCCACACTCCTCTAGGATGTCTAAAGAAGTCTTGCAGGGCACGCTCGACCTCATGGTGTTGCGGACGTTGGAGACGATGGGGCCGCAGCACGGCTTCGGACTGGCGAAGAGGATTCTCCAGGTGTCGGAGGGCGTGCTCGATTTGAATCAGGGCACGCTGTATCCGGCGCTGTTGCGGCTGGAGCAGCGGCGCTGGATCCGGTCGCGCTGGGGCGTGTCCGACAACAATCGCAAGGCGAAGTTCTACGAGCTGACCGCGCGCGGACGCAGGCAGGTGGCGGAGGAGACGGCCAGTTGGGGCCGTGCGGTCTCGCTGATGGAGCGATTTCTCAGATCGCCGGTGACCGGGGACGAGCAATGATCGGCCGTCTGTTCAGCCTGTTCCGCCGCCGCCGGCTCGACGCGGATCTCGACATCGAACTGCGGCATCATCTCGACGCGCTGGAGGCCGGGCATCGCGCGCGCGGGCTGTCCGCCGACGAGGCGCGGCTCGCGGCCGCGCGCGACATGGGCGGCGTCACGCAGGCGCGCGAAGCGTATCGCGATCAGCACGGCCTGCCGCGGATCGAGGATCTCTGGCGCGACGTCCGGTTCGGGCTCCGCTCGTTGCGGCGCACGCCGGGCGCGACGGCCGCGGTCATCGCGACGCTGGCGATCGGCATCGGCGCCAACACGGCGATCTTCGCGGTCGTCTACGGCGTCCTGTTGAAGCCGCTGCCGTTCCCGGACGCCGATCGCCTCATTTCCGTCGTTCACACCACGCGCGCGATCGGCGGCGAGCTGCCGTCCGCGCCGTATCTCTATTTCACGTACCGCGACGAGAACAAGACCTTCGAGCACGTCGGCCTCTGGTGGGGCGGCACGGCCAACATCACGGGCCAGAGTGGTGTAGGCCAGGGCGGCGCGGGCCAGAACGCGCCCGAGCAGGTGGCGAGCCTGTTCGTCACGGCGGACATGTTCCCGGCGCTGGGCGTCTCGCCGATGATCGGGCGTGCGTTCTCGCGGAAGGATGACGAGCCGGGCGCGGCGTTGACGGTGATCCTGAGTCACGGCTATTGGCGGCGCCGCTTCGGCGGGGATGCGTCCGTGCTGGGGCGCAGCGTCACGATGGGCGGCCTCGATCGGGAGATCATCGGCGTCATGCCGCCGTCGTTCCGGTTCCTCGATCGCGCGGCGGACGTCATCGCGCCGTTTCAGTTCGATCGCAGCCAGGTCCTGCTCGGACGCTACATCTTCCAGGGGCTCGCGCGACTGCGTCCCGGCGTGACGATCGAACAGGCCAGCGCGGACGTCGCGCGCATGGTGCCGATCGCGATCGACGCGTTCGCGCCGCCGCCCGGCTACACGCGCGACCAGTTCAAGGCGACCGGC
>Ga0187894_10000438_pt1 | contig 56019 bp, 57 predicted proteins | sample GBC1701081metaG_FD_136650 | JGI IMG/M metagenome (GOLD analysis project Ga0187894, IMG submission 136650) | White microbial mat communities from a lava cave in the Kipuka Kanohina Cave System on the Island of Hawaii, USA - GBC170108-1 metaG ...
ATTCCCTTTGTCTTTGTAGAACTCCACCACGCCCTTAATAGCGAGGTTGTCCGATTCGGTGGCTCCGCTGGTGAAGATGATCTCTTTGCTCTTGGCCCCCAGCAAGGCCGCAATCTGCTCCCGGGCGCGATCCACGGCTTCCTCTGCCGTCCAGCCATAGGGATGGCTGCGGCTGGCGGCGTTGCCAAATTGCTCGCGCAGGTAGGGCAGCATCGCCGCCAACACCCGCTCATCTACCGGCGTCGTGGCGTGATTGTCCATATAAATCGGCCGCTGTGGCATACATATTCTCCTTACTGGCAAATGTAGACTTATAAAGTCCACTTTGTCAACGACGGCTCTCCTTTTCACGCTCAAGACGACGGCGATTTTCGGCGTCGAGCGGAAGAATATGCACTTTACCGGTGATATCGTTGAGTCCGATGTACACTTCTGTCTCGTACACCGCTTTGACATTGGTATAGGTCAACGTTTGCTCTGGAGTGCCCAGACAAAATACACGGCCGGCTTTGAGCAGCGCGAGGCGGTCACAATACAGTGCAGCCAGATTGAGGTCATGCTGGATGGTGATCACCGTCAGGCCGTGTTGCCGGCTGAGGTGCCCGATGAGGTCATACACTTCCATCTGATGCTTGATATCAAGAAATGCGGTCGGCTCGTCGAGAAGCAGCACCTGTGGTTCTTGCGCCAGGGCCTTGGCGAGGATCACTCGTTGTCGCTCTCCGCCGCTCAATTCGTGGATTTCCCGAGTCGCAAGCGCGTTGACGCCGGTTTGTTCCATAGCACGGCGGGCAATAGCCAGATCGTGTGCCCGCTCGAAGCCGAATCTCCCGAGGTACGGAGCGCGCCCCATCAATACGACTTCAAGCACGGAAAAGGGCAACTCAATCCTGGTTTCCTGCGGCACCACCGCAATTCGTCGCGCCAACTCTTCTCGACGGTAATTGCGTAGCTCCCGCCCGGCGAACATCACCCGGCCCGTGCGCGGGACGAGGACGCCGCTCATCAGCCGCACCAGCGTCGATTTCCCGGAACCATTGGGGCCAAGCAGGCCGAAAATCTCACCTTTGGTTACAGAAAAAGAGACGCTGGTAAGAACCTCGGTCGCTCCGTAGGCGAAGCTCACGCCATCGCAACTCAAGGGGGTGATGGGATCAGGGTTCACGCAGCCAGGACCTTTCGCCCCTCCTTGCGGAGCAGATAGAGAAAAAAGGGACCGCCACACATCGCGGTCACTACTCCAACCGGGAGTTCAGTAGGACTCACCACAGTTCGGGCCAGGGTATCGGCCCACACCAGAAATATCGCCCCGCCCAACCAGGACGCAGACAACAGCAAGCGATGATCGGCCCCAATCAAGAGGCGCAGTAGGTGGGGCACAATCAGACCGACAAATCCGATCATGCCACTCACCGCCACAATAGCGCCGACGAGAAACGAAGACGCGAGAAATATCCCCCGCCGTAGCAACTCGACGTTCACGCCGAGTTGCAAAGCGCTTTCTTCTCCCAAGCTGAGCAGGTTGAGATAACGACTCTGACTGAACAACCAGGCGGAGCCAATCACCACATACAGTGAGACTATGCCAACCGTGGCATAGTCTTGCGCAGCCAGGCTCCCCATCAGCCAAAAAAGGACGCCGTGACTCTGATAGAAATCAACCAAGGAATTGACGAGCATAATCATCGCCCCGCAAAAGGCGTTGAACACCACGCCGGTCAGCAGTAAGGCGTACGGTTGCAGTCGTCCACGTACTAACGCCGTCCGATAGATCAGCAACGTCGTGCTGACCGCTCCGGCGAACGCCGCCAGGGAAACCAACGAGATCCGCAGAAAGCCGGGTAAGCTCGCGGTGAGAGCGCTGGTAAAAACGAGCGCGACGATGCCGCACAGCGAAGCTCCCCCAGAGACGCCGAGAATGTGCGGACAGGCGAGAGGATTATGCAGAAGCGCTTGCAGCGCGGCCCCGGCTATACCCAACGCGCCGCCAACGACGGCGGCGAGCAACACCCGAGGTAAGCGAATGCGAAAGAGGATGAGGAAATCCGGATTCTCAGGAGAGGGCGAAGCCCACGCATGCGCAAGGCTCACCGACTCCACTCCGATAGCCGCAGCGGAAAGAAGAGTGACAGTGAGAGCCAAAAGGAGCACGGAGTTGACGGTAAGCCAGCGGCGCTTGGTAAGGTGTGGCATAGCCAGAGAAAAGCACTCGTTCGCCTTCCTTATCTGATCCCGCCCGATCTGTCAGCCTCGGTTGAGGAGAAGCACTCGGGATGAATCAGGCGGGCAATTTCGGCAAATCCCTCAGCAAGGCGGGGTCCGGGACGCAAGAGGATATACGACTGCCGGCCATAGAGGCGCCCATCACGAACCGCAGGGAGGGTGGGAAAGTTCTGCCAGATGCCGAGGTGCTGGCTGATATTCTTTTCCTCCGAGCCCATCGAGCTGTCGATAATCACTTCTGGTTGGCGGGCAACGGCGGCTTCGAGGCTCAAATGCGGCCACGGCTGGCCCGCGTCAGCAGCAATATTGATTCCTCGAGCCTGTGAGATCAGTTCATTAAGATAGATGCCGTTCCCTACCGCTATCAGCGGATTTTGTCCGACGACCATCAGGACGCGACGCGGCTCCGCCTTTGCCAGCCGCGTTCGTACGGTACGCATGCGCGCCTGTATGTCGGCCAGCAACGCTTCTCCCTGAGGGTCACGCCCGGCTTCATGCGCAATCATCTGTATAGCGTCTGTAATCTGTGCAATGGTATCGACCTGCACAATCACCACCTTGATCCCCAGCCGCCGCAATGCCGCAATCGCCTCAGGATTATTCGGCGGGACCCCGATCACCACGTCAGGTCGTTTCGCCACGATCGCCTCAACATTGGGTGTCAGATACGAGCCGATCCGCTCAATCCGCGTGACGTCAGCAGGAAAGTCACAAAAGGTGCATATTCCGACGAGTTGCTCTCCGGCGTCGAGCGCGAACAAGGTCTCCGTCACCGACGGCGCGAGCGAGACGATGCGCCGCAGCTGAGCGACTCCGGTTGACTCAGCTCTAACGAAGGCACCAACCAGGAGGGTCGCCAGGAGAACAATAGGGAGTTTTCGGATGCTGCCCATATATGTGTAAAGGCGAAAACGACAAGCCAAGAAACATGGTTAGAATGTCACTCTGAGCCCTGCCAGATAATTAAGTGGAGGTGAGCGGAATCCGAGGACCTCCTGATACTGGCGATCGAAAAGATTATTGATTTTTCCATAGATCGTCAGGCGCGGAAACGGCAACAGCCGGGAAGAGAAAGAATAAAAGGCGGCGATATCGGTTGTAGCGTACATCGAGTTGGTACGAGGACCTTGGAGGGGGTCAATGTCATCTCGATCGCCAATCACTTTCAGGTTCCAATTCAGATTCAATAAATCATCCGTATCCCAGAGACCGCGACGTTGGTAATTCACCCGCAGGGTACCACTTTCGGCAGGGCGGCGCAGCAAACGCCCATCGTCCGTGTGAAAATCAAGATAGGTAAAACTTCCCGCCAGTATCAACCCTGGAAGCAGCCGCAAGACCGGAATGACTTCTACGCCCTGAACATCTACTCGCCCCAGGTTCTGCGCCTGAAAGATGAAATTCTCCGGGTCAACCAACACGCCTTCAATGAGATCCTTGACACGGCGGCTAAAATACACGGCCTCGAGTGAAAACCGCTGACCCCAGAGTGTTTGTTCAAAGCCCACGTCCCACTCGTTGCTGATCTCAGGACCAAGGTTCGGATTGCCGAAGTTCGGGTAAAACAATTCGTTGAAGTTCGGGGCACGGAATCCCCCCGCGTAGCTCCCTTTCAGCTTCGTCCCGAGTTGAGGAATGAGGTAGGCAATCGAACCCTCAGGTGTCGCGTGCGTACCAAAATCTTGATTGTCATCGATCCGGAAGCCGCCGATGAGAAACAAGCGCTCGTTCAGCAAACGCAACTGTTCTTGCAAATAGTAAGAAAAATTATTCCGGCTTTTGTCGTAGTCGGAACGAAACCCACCAAAGTTTGACTGCACATCGGCAGACTGCTCTTCGAATTCAAAACCAAAGGTGACGATACTCAAGTCGTGCCAGTAGTAATTGGCTTGCATCTCACCAATCTTCGTTTTAGTCGGAATACGCGATGTTCCAGAGCCGATCAGGTCGAATTGGTCGGGTTCGTCATAGAACCGTTGGCTGTCCTTGACGTACGAACCAGCAACTCGGTAATTGAAGGTCTCACCTATGGTATGCTCCCACTCGCCTTTGAAGAAGGCGAAGTCTTCCAACTGCCGGGCATTAGAATCAGGAATGCCAAGATAGTTCTTATTATTGAAGAGCCCGACCTTGGCACTGGTATAACGAAAGAAGCCACGCAGAGAACCAGTCGGGATCGGCGTGACATCAAGACGCAGATTGGTAGAGAAATTGTGATAGCCGTCATTGAACTGGCGGAATCCATCTGTATCGATGTAGGCCGCCGAGCCAGAAAAGCCAACGATGCCGCGTGCGCCAGAAAAAGTGAATACCTCACGCTGGGTCGCACCGTTGCCACCTTCAGCGGAAAGGCTTGCGGTTGGCGTCCCTTCTCCCTTTTTGGTGATGATATTGATCACTCCCCCGATTGCTTGCGATCCATAGAGTGTCCCTCCATTTCCCCGTAGGACTTCGATCCGCTCGATATTTTCGCTCGTAAGGTTACTGAAATCAAAAGCGCCAAGGGTCACACTATTGACATCGACACCATCGATCAATATCAGGGTCTGGTCCGACTCAGCCCCTCGGATAAACGCGCTCGTGGTGGTTCCGCGCGAGCCATTCTGAGCGATATTGAGACTAGGTACCAGTCGCAGTGCCTCAGAAACCGTCTCGGCCTGTTGTTGTCGGATTTCTTCCTCAGTCACTACTGTAATCGAAGTGGTGGTTTGGGAGAGCGGCGTATCGGTGCGTGTCGCCGTAACCACGACAGGATCCAATTGTGAGGGTGGCGGTTGAGTTTGGTTAGAGGAGGTCGGCGTGGCGGCAGACTCCTTTTGCAGGTTCTCCTGTTGCGCCAGAAGTACAGGACAGAGCGCGAGCAATCCGAAGAGGCAAATGAAAGTACGGCAAATCGTCCGCATAAAGGCCCCCAATCTTCACGGAGAAAACCGGGGCGCGGCGGACCTCTGCTGTCGGCGCTCAGACCTTCCCCGCGGAAGGCAATCTGGCAATCAGCCGGCAGGGCAGGTCTCCTGGCTTAGGGATCATCCTACTTGCCGCGCCTTCCCAGTAAACCAGTGGCATCTGCGGCGTTCGTCCCCCCTCACAGTTGCGGGGCAGCGGGGGAATTACACCCCCTTCCCTCTTCACCCACTTACGCGGGACCCAACCGGAGTAACAAGCGATCTAATACGTAGACCTGAGCAGGTTGTCAAGCGAGAGAAGAACGCTTCCGCAGGGACTTAGAGAGAAAAGGGAGCAAAAACAAAGAACGAAAGTGCTCGCATGAAACTCTAACAGTTAGCGACCTTGGCTTTGCGGTTGCAGCGAGGCTTCAGGAGGCTGTTTCGAGATCCGTTTGAGTAAAATGTACGGGTCTCCCCCGCTGCGCGCGCTACTCGTGATGCCGCTGATCCCGTACTGATAGCCAATCAGTTCGCCGGTAAACCAGAGATCTTGTCCTTGCTCGGGAAGATCTTTCACCAGTGCTTCATCTTGATAGACGAAGAGCATCGTATCAAACAGACTCGCCTTGATGGACAGCGACCCATCGCCGACAACCTGGGTAGGAACCATCGACATACCAAAGTAGTCATAGTATTGCACCTCTCCGGTTTTATCATTGCGCTGGAAGAAGTGGCGTTTATAAGAGAAACGACGAAAACCACCGGTGACGGTGATTTCCTGGCCAACCTTCTGTTTGGCAAAGAATTCGACAAAAGCGTCAGCCCAGACTGGCGCACTCAAGAGGAGAATGAGCAGCGCCACGCTGCCACAAAAGGTGTGAGACGTCCGCATGCAATAGGTCCTCTCGCTAGAATAGGCAGGCGCAGTTTACGATATTTCTTTAATGAAGGGAAGGGAAAAATGACTTGCTCTGGTATCGCTTTCGCGCCACAATACGGCGACACGAAGGTCAGCGATGCGGAACTGGCGCTCCCGACTCACTCCCTTTCAACAGCGGATCTACGATCGAAGTACCGCGATTTCTTCCATTCAGCTCCCGCCCACGCCGCAACTCCTTGAAGCGGCCGAGGCTTTGCCAGAGGCCCTCGCAACCGACAATCATCCACAAGTCCAAACTCTAGCTCAGACTATCGTTAACCATATTTGCGGGCAGTTGAGCGTGCGCGCCGTGCGCGTACAGGTTCAGGGCGTCCGTCCATCTAACCGGCGGGGGGAACTGCACGGACTGTATATGCAGTATGATGGAGGGAGTCGCAATGACTCCATTCAGGTGTGGATGCGCACGGCAAAACGGGGACAGGTCGTAGCGTTCCGCACTTTTCTCCGCACCTTACTACACGAGGTTTGTCACCACCTCGATTATACCTACCTCCATCTGCGTGAGTCGTATCATACCGAGGGCTTCTTCCAGCGCGAATCAAGTCTCTTTTATGCCATCGTTCGCCCGCCTGCCAAGGAAGAGGAAAAAAAGCCCGCGCGATCCCTTTCGTCCATGGTCAGTGAAATCATCGCCGCGCGCCATGAAAAAGAAAGCGGCTCTGATTAGGGCGAGCAATTGCCCTTTCATACCGCTAGTTCTCTGCACCTCTCGTCAGTTCACTCCCGACCGCCGACCCTCCAACTCTGACAAACCATCCCTCGCGCCAGGGTAATTGGGATCATACCGTAACGCCTCTCGGTATTCTTCGATCGCTTCGCGATTTTCTCCCAGATCGACATACGCTGCGGCCAGTTCGGCATGCGCTCGCGGGCTCTCCGGGCAGAGACGTAAGCCGCGTTGATAGAGAGCGATCTTCTTGTCGACATCGCCCATATCTTTGGCCCGATAAAAGAACTGCCGTGCTTGTTGGCAGGCTTTTTCGTTGCGTTTTACTCCTGGTCGAGGGCCTGGGGTCTCGCCCGTTGCCCGTCGGGTCTCATGGCCGGGACTGAGCGTTGCCGCTTCGCGCTGCAAAACCGCAAAACGCTCGGTAGAAGACGGATGAGAAGAGAAAAAACCGGAAGAGGCGGTTTCTGGCACCTCTTCTGCCATGCGCTGCATAACATAGGCTGCCGCTTGCGGATCATAGCCGGCATCGTAGGCGTAGCGTAAACCAACCTGATCTGCTTGCCGCTCTTGATCTTGATTAAAGTGGTTGAGAAATAGTTGGCCAACCATACTGGTCGCGGCATCTCCCCCCGGAATAAACGAACCCGCGATGATACTGCCGATCCCTAGCAAAGTATTATTCATCGCTCCGCGAGAGACATGCCCCTGGGTTAAATGGGCCAACTCGTGGCCCAGGATCATCGCCAGTTCATCATCTGAACGGACGAACCGCATCATCCCTTCGGCGATGATAATCTTGCCAAAAGTCGTGCCGGCATTAACTGACGACTCTCCCGCCGCCAGAATGAAATTCACCTTGGGCGGGTTAGGGATAGCTTGGAGCAAGCGACGAGAAACCCGGTCGAGTTGCAGCAATTGACGACGATAGGCTATCCGTTGCTCCGGGGGAAGGCCTTGCAACGCCGCGTCAAGATCTCTCTGCGCAAATGCAGTAACGGGCAGCAAGAGCAGCAAACCCAACCAGAAGCTCGCGAGCCAACGCACCATCATTTTCTCCTCTCTCTTATGCTATAGTGCCTCCCTGAGCGGAACACAACAACCGAGAGGGGACGCGCATGCCGGAATGGGTCTATATTAGTGATATCGCCCGCTACCAAGGACAAGAGGTGACGATAAAAGGATGGCTCTATAACAAGCGCTCCAGCGGCAAGCTGCATTTCCTCCAGGTTCGCGACGGCACCGGAACGATTCAGTGTGTTGTGTTCAAGGGCGAGGTCTCTCCCGAAACGTTTCAACTTGCTGATCACGTACCGCAAGAATCATCACTGACCGTGACCGGAACCGTGCGCGCCGATGCGCGTTCAGCCCTCGGTTTCGAGCTTGCGGTCAAAAATTTAGCGCTCGACCACATGGCGCAGGATTATCCCATTACGCCCAAGGAGCATGGCATTGCCTTTCTTCTCGACCACCGGCACCTCTGGCTGCGCTCCGCGCGGCAGCATGCGATTCTTCGAGTCCGTAGCGAGATCATTAAAGCGTGTCGCGACTATTTTGATGAGCGCGGCTTCACCCTGCTCGATGCGCCGATTTTCACCCCAGCCGCGTGCGAGGGGACGACCACGTTGTTTCCGGTCAACTATTTTGATGACACCGTGTATCTGACGCAGAGCGGCCAACTCTATATGGAAGCCGGCGCGATGGCGTTCGGCAAGGTGTACTGTTTCGGTCCGACCTTCCGTGCCGAGAAATCGAAGACGCGACGCCACTTGACCGAGTTCTGGATGATCGAGCCGGAAGTCGCCTATTGCGACCTGAACGGCGACATGGATTTGGCGGAGGACTTCATCGAGTATGTCGTGCAGCGGGTAATCACCAATCGGCGCGCCGAACTCGTCTCACTTGAACGCGACCTTAGTAAGCTGGCGAATGTCAAAAAACCTTTTCCGCGGATCAGTTACGGAGACACTATCGAACTACTGCAAAAAAAAGGGGTCGAAATCCAGTGGGGAGCGGATTTTGGTGGAGATGAGGAAACGCTTATTTCTGAATCGTTTGATCGACCGGTGATCATCCACCGCTATCCGGTAGAGAACAAAGCCTTTTACATGAAGGCCGATCCCCAGGACCCACGCGTAGCCTTGTGCATGGATGTTCTCGGACCGGAAGGATACGGCGAGATTATCGGCGGCGGCCAGCGTGAGGACGACCTCGCCATCCTGGAGCAAAAGATTCGCGCGCACAACTTACCCGAGCAAGCCTTCTCCTGGTATCTCGACCTGCGACGATACGGTTCAGTGCCGCACGCCGGTTTCGGCATGGGCATCGAACGGATGGTGTCGTGGATCTGTGGATTGCATCACGTGCGCGAGGCAATTCCCTTTCCACGCATGTTAGAGCGCGTGACGCCGTAAGGGGCTACTGCTAGGGCTTTATAGAGCCCGTCTCAACTCTCCATCACCTATCTTCCTCAACCTAATGTTTAATGGGTGGAGTGCGCATGCCGGTAACAGAACGATCCAGTTCTTTGATGCGAGGTGAGATAAACCGTTTCCCTACACGTAATGCGTTGAACCGGCGGTAACAGTCTCGGCAACGGAACGAATAGATCAACAGCAGGCGCAGGCAATAATCCTGCAACCCTTGGCGACGAGAACGACGCACGGAGGAACTCCGGCATTGGGGACAATTTAGATTGCCAGTGAAAAGAAGGTTAATCATTAGATTCCTTTGTCGGGTGAATGAGGGATCACTGTAGAGAGCAATCTTCGTGCCCGAAGGGTTTTGAAAGAAAGACAAGCGCTGGCGCAAATCAGGAATGGGAAGGCGGTAGGACTGTCGACAATAAATGACACTAGGGGTATCACCGTTGCTCAATTCAACCTTCGGAAACAATACTGGACTCCCCCCAGAAACTGAGCGCGAAACGACCGAACCGCATGAAACCAGACACGATGATGACCTTTGGATCTCGCCACCAACAAAGGAGTTTATACCCAAGTTGTTTCGCAGCCTGCTTAGCAGCGATTTCAAATGCGTCTGGTTGAGGAAACTTTTCTGTGGGTTTGTGGATTGATGAAAACATCTGTTGACCATATCGCCTTTCAACCTGAGAGCAACCCTAGTACTATTTCTCTCAACTGTCTCCTAGCTACCGATGAAAACACGGTTCTCTAACATTCCGGTTTCACATCAGGCTCAACCTGATAGCCATCTGCCACTCGATTCATGCCATTAAACAACTCGGTGACGGCAATCACTTCCCCGAGCCCTTCATTATCGAGCCCCAGCCGCAACACGGCGGCGGCGTGCGAGTTAATTCAATATTCGCACGCGTTAGTGATCGACACGGCCAGGGCAATGATCTCTTTGGTCAACACATCGAGCTTGCCAGGCTGCATGATCGTCTTGAGTTTATGCCACGTCACTTCCAGATGGTCAGGATGATTGGCCAATGCCCGCCAGATATTGGGCACACGCTCGATGCCCTTAGTGACTTTGATATCGTCGAAGACGGCTTTTACCTTGCCAGTCGCCTGTGCTTCATCAATCAGTTTGACCAGAGCCATAGCTTCCTCCATCGCCGATGACGGACCGAGAATTTAGGCTTGTGCGGCGTTTTCACAAGGCGTTGGCCGAACCCCCATCCTCTCCCGAATCGCTCGCACCAAGGCGATGTTGTCGGTATGTCCCGTACAACAAGCAGTGACTCGGCCGCAGAGCGGACGCCCGAGCAAATACAAGTCACCCATCAGGTCCAGAATCTTGTGCCGGACCAGTTCGTCAGGGAAACGCAAAGGAGGGTTAATCACTCCTTGTTCTCCGATCAAGATACAATTGTTCAACCGTCCTCCATTGGCCAGCCCCATCTGTTCAAGTGTCTGTATATCTTTCAAGAAACCAAATGTTCGGGCAGGGGCGATCTCTTGGCGATAGCTTTGCGCGTCGCGATGGCGATAATGATACTCCTGCTGGCCAACCGGTTCGGGGTAAATCAGGGTGTAGTGCATCTCGAAGTGGTCAGCCGGTTCAATTTGCAGAAATTTGCTGGAGCCTGGCTCACCGACACGGTAGGTCTGGTCGATCCGGAGCGGCTCGATCCTTTCGGCCTGGTCAACAATGCCAGCACTCTCCACCAGTTCACAGAATTCCAGGGCAGAGCCATCCAGGATAGGAATCTCACCCTGCATCTTAATCAGGACGTTAGAAATCCCGTAGGCGTGCAACGAAGACATCAAGTGTTCGATGGTCTGTGCTACCACCCCGTCCCGGCACAGACTGGTGGCGTACCCAGTCGAATCAACGTACTCAACCATTGCCGGAATCGTTACATCTGGGGCAGAGAGCACCCCGAAGACAATACCGCTCCCTGGCGGCAAGGGATGGAGAATCATCCCCGTGCGCACCCCTGAGTGAAGCCCGCGCCCGTGCGCGACGACACTACGCCCGATCGTACGCGCTCGTACCTGCCGGTGAAGAGAATGAGTAGATAATCCCAACTCTGATGCTTCAGTTCGTTCGCTAAGGGCTATGCCGCCGTTCGCCCGTCGTCCAGTTGCCCGATACACAGAGCGAAGGAGGGTATCAAGGGAAAAAGGTTTCTCGAGAAAGTCGACTGCGCCGAGCTTCGTCGTCCGCACCGCGGTCTCGATTGTGCCATGTCCAGAAATCACAATCACAGGCAGTTCTGGTTCCTGAGCTTTCAACAGCTCCAGGAGTTCAATTCCATCAATCTGCGGCATCCAGATGTCTAAGATAACCAGCTGCGGTCTTTCCGTCGTGACTAATTCAAGGACATTCGTTGTTCCATCAGTATCTAACACGCGAAAACCTTCATCACTGAGCACTCCACGTAGTGTCGCGCGGATTTTTTCTTCATCATCTACTATGAGAATAGTATCTTCCATGTTCCTCTCCCTACCCTTTCCCCCCAGTCCCCGTTAGCGCCAACCCTGAGGATTCAACCGTTGCTGATGTCGGCTGTGCTTTCCTGCGCACCGGCAACTCGATAATAAAGCGGCTCCCCTGGAGATCATTGTCACGTACGCGAATAAACGCCTGGTGATCGGCGACGATCGTCGCAACAATGGCAAGACCCAGGCCAGTGCCTTCCCTTTTGGTGGAAAAATACGGCTCGAAGAGCCGATCCTTTACTTCTGGCGGAATCCCGCAGCCGGTATCAGCAACCTCAAGCTGTACGATTCCCGGCGACCATAGATAGCGAGTACGCAGGCCGATACGGCTCCCTTTCCCATTCGCCGCGCTGCGACAGGCGGCAACCGCGTTGTCGAGCAGATTGCGCAGCATTCTCTTGATTCCTTCGCGGTCAAGTTCCAGCAGCGGAATCGCGTTGTCGGGTTCGAAAGTAAAAATAATGTCTCGGTGTGCCTCGACAAAAACGGGAATCACTTCTTGCACGAGCGCATTGAGGTTCTCCGGCAGATGATCAGCAGTGGGGAGTCGGGCAAACATCGAGAATTCATTGACTAACTTTTTGATGGCATCGACCTCGTGGGAAATACTCCGCACACATTCATTAAACACTTCCGCATTGGTGGTGATTTGCGGAGCAAAGCGCCGGTGCAACCGCTGGGCCGCAAGCTGAATCGGGGTCAAGGGGTTCTTGATTTCATGGGCAATGCGACGAGCCACCTCACGCCAGGCTTCCATCCGTTCGACACGGACGATCTGGGTCACGTCTTCAAAAAAGCACACCACCCCCAACACGTCTTGGCGATCGTCGGTCAAGAGCGCGCCCGTAATCAGCAGAGAGAAAACCTGTCCCTCGCGCTTGAGTTTGAATTGTCCCTGACTTTCACTCACTTGCTCCTCAGAACGAGCAGATGATATGGGCAGCAACTCCCGTATTATGCGCCTTACTTCATTGAACTCGGGAAAAGGAAAAACGCTCCGGTATTCATGCCCGATCACCTCCGTGGCGTGGAGGCGGAGGAGCCGTTCCGCAGCGGGGTTCAGGGTCGTCACAAATCCATGCCGGTCGAGCGACACGACGCCCGCAGTGATATTGGCTAAAATGATCTCCATATAGCGCCGTCGCGCTTCAATCTCCTGATGGCTCTGCTGCAGATCCCCAGTCATGCGGTTGAACGCGGCAACCAGCGTGCCGATCTCATCTTCCGCTTCCCCTTCAATCCGGTGAGTCCAGTGCCCTTGCGCAACCTCGCGCGTGCCGGCAGCCAGGCGTTGTAAGGGAACGGTCATTTTCTTAGCGAGAAACAGCCCAAGCCAAATCGCCGAGAACACCGCGACGAGCGATACCAACGACATAGTGACGACGTAGTTCGTTCGCATGGGCTGCTTGAGAATGCGCAAGTGGATATACTCACGAAAGGCATTCACTACTTGCGTGCTTTGTTGGGCCGCGCTCTGAGGGACAAAGTATTCGACGACAACTACCCCAATCACTTGCTGTCGGGCTGTGATCGGGACCCCGCCACAGACGATTTCTGCCTTTCCCACCGCCCTGACCTGCCGAACTTCCTCGCGGTGCAGCACGCGTGCAAGTAGCGCCGTATCAATCCCACTCCGTTCGCGAGCTGGAATCTCCGCGCTCATCGCGTTGGCGAGGAGCGTGTGCTCTGGAGAAAACACTACGACTCGTCCCAGGTGTAAGACCTGCCTTTTCTTTTCCACGAATTCCTGCAGCATCTGACGGCGCTCAGGCTCGAGCAACTGCCCGGCGGCGATTTCCACGGCGAGGTCCTGAGCGTGCAAGATCGCTTCATCACCTAAATGCTCATAAAAGGAATTCACTACGGAGAGAGACCCTTCCAGCGCATTCTCTACTTGAGCAGTAAACCAGCTTTCGAGCGACCGTGTCATAAACCCGACACCAACAACAAAGAGCAGAATGGCAGGAAAAAGAGAGATCGCGACAAAGGCAATTACTAGACGAAAGCGAAGATAGGCGCCTAGCAGCCGGCGACGACGATCATAGAAAAGTTTGATCAGGTTTCGAGCAACCAGGAAGACCAAGAGAACAAGCAAAATGATGTTGAGATTGATGAGGAGAACAAAAACCGCGTTCCCCGCCAAATTGTGCGTATCATTGAGCCGTGGCAGCTGAGTAAGGGAAAATGCCAGCAGGACGACGGCAAGAGAGGTGGCCAGGATAATTGCGCCCTCCCAGTACAGGCGGCGACCCTGCTCTTCGGACGGCTCATGGCGACGGCGGTTTTCCACACTCTCCTCTTCCGCTCATTAACGACGAAGGAGAAAAAGGAGCAGCGACAACAGGGCGCTGATGAGGAGACAGGTTGCTAGGGGAAAAGAAAAAGAAAAATTGTCGCGCTGAATGAGAATGTCGCCTGGCAAGCGACCGAGCCAAGGGATCTTTCCGCCTAAGGTAAAAAACACACCAACCAGCAAGATGACCCCACCTATCACCATCAAGGTTTTGCCGAGCTCTGCCATCGTCATCCTCTCACAGTAAATCCGGCTGTCCCTCATTCCCCGGACGGGAGATGCCGAAGTGCCGGTATGCCTGCACCGTTGCGAGCCGTCCTCGAGGGGTTCGTTGCAGGTAGCCCTCTTGGATCAAATACGGCTCATAGACATCTTCGATGGTGTTTTTTTCTTCTCCGATGGCGGCCGCAATGGTCTCAACCCCAACCGGCCCACCATTGAACTTCTCAATAATAGTTAACAGAATCGCGCGGTCCATTTTGTCAAAACCGACTTCGTCCACTTCCAGGAGGGCAAGCGCCTCACGAGCCACCTCTCGGGTCACTACCTCATGCAGCTTCACCTGGGCAAAGTCACGCACGCGACGGAGCAAGCGGTTGGCAATGCGCGGGGTTCCGCGCGAGCGCCGGGCAATTTCTGCCGTTCCGCTGGGATCAATCTTCAGAGCGAAAATTGCCGCAGACCGCCGGATGATTTTTTCCAGGTCTGCGACCTGATAAAAATCAAGACGAAAAGTTGAACCAAAGCGGTCGCGTAGTGGTGAGGTTAATAATCCCGCACGGGTTGTCGCTCCTACCAGAGTAAAATGCTTCAGGTCCAACTTCACGGTCCGCGCTGAGGGCCCCTGTCCAACCACAAGATCAAGCTGAAAATCTTCCATCGCCGGATAGAGGAGTTCCTCAACCACCCGATTTAACCGGTGAATCTCATCAATAAAGAGCACATCGCCACTGTCGAGGTTGGTGAGGATCGCAGCCAAATCACCTGGTCGCTCAATCACTGGCCCCGTGGTGGCATGAATGTCCACCCCCATCTCACGCGCAATAATATGAGCCATTGAGGTCTTTCCCAGACCCGGTGGGCCACAGAATAAAGTGTGATCAAGGACATCGCCGCGCTGCTTCGCCGCCGCAATCGCGATGCGGAGATTTTGCTTAACTCCGTCTTGCCCAATATAGTCATCGAGGGAGCGCGGGCGCAGCGAGCCTTCGTCACTCCGCTCGTCGATTGCAGCTTCCAGCGTCTCTGCCATAACAGGTGAGGAAACTTCTGCTTGGTCGATTACAGGATTCTTCTTCGGTTTCATGCCCGCAGGCTCCGCAGTGATTCTCGAATGAGATCGGCAATCGTTGTGCCTCCGCGCTGGAGTGCGGCGCGGACGGCTTTTTCGGCCTCGGCTCGACGATAGCCCAGATTCACGAGCGCGGAGGTTGCTTCCGCAGAGAGCGACGCGTGCTCACCGGGAATGCCCTGGCCATTCGCAAAAGCACCGACTTTTTCGCGCAGCTCGACCACTAACCGCTCGGCCGTTTTCTTGCCAACCCCTGGCACCGCAACCAACCGGGTCACATCACTGGCCCGCAGCGCATTTTCGAGTTCATCGACGGGAATCCCGGAAAGAATATTGAGAGCCAGGCGAGGACCAATTCCAGACACTCCTTTCAGTAACAGGAAACTCATCTTTTCTTTCTCTTCAAGAAACCCATAGAGTTGGAGAGCGTCCTCACGTAGATGCGTATAGACATACAAGCTGACTCTTTCGTGGAGCGCCGGAAGCCGATAAAACGTCTGCAAGGAAACTAATACTTGGTAGCCGACTCCACTAACATCGATGATGAGTTGCTCAGGCGTTTTCTCTTCCAGGACTCCAGTGAGACGTGCAATCATGAGTTGCCAGCGGTCAAACAACACTCAATCGTTTTTTGTCACCATGCGCAAGGAACGAGGAAGTGGTCTTTTAGCAAATGCACTGCGGAGAAGCCGTGCCCGGTCTGAATCCATCCTGCCTGAACCGTAAGTTTTTCCTTCTTCCTCGCGGAGGAGTTCGGTTAATGGTGAAGAGTGCAAGTGACAAATCGCCGCAGCCAGCGCATCGGTCGCATCCTGGCTCCGGGGTAGGACGGGGTCCTGTGAAACGATCCGCCGCTTATTCCTAAGGAGGGCGTAGACAGCTTTCTGCACTTGCTGTTTGTCGGCTCGTCCATAACCGGCCACTGCTATTTTGATTTCTGTCGGATTATGTTCTGTCACACGCAACCCCGCCTGTGCCGCAGCTAAAAGCACCACGCCCCGCACTTCCCCCAGACGGAACGCACTCTGCACGTTGTTCGCAACAAAGGCTTTTTCCAAACTGAGCGCTTGAGGAGTCCAATACTGGATGGTCCCGACGAGGTTGGCATAAATAATTTGTAAGCGCTCGGGCAACGAGAGATGGTCTTTCGGAGTAATGACACCTCCAGCGCGGAATTCAAGGCTTTGTTTGTAACGGTCAACTACCCCCCAACCAGTTCGGAGCGAGCCCGGATCAACGCCGAGAACACGCAGGTACTCTCGTGGTGGCTGTGCGACCACAATATCTATTATCTCAGGCGGCGCTCAAGCGCTCGGCTTCTTCTTGCGCTATTTCTACGTTGGCCGAAACACTCTGCACGTCATCATACTCTTCCAGCATTTCCAGGAGCTTGAGAGTCTGCTCAGCCTCCTTCCCGGACAAATTCACCGTGTTCTGAGGGACCATCGTCACTTCGGCGGAAGCAAGGGTAACACCGGATTTCTCTAGAGCCTCCCGTACGGTGTCAAAATCTTCAGGAGGGACGATTACCTCGAACATCTCATCCCCACCGCTTACATCTTCTGCACCAGCATCGAGCGCCAGCTCCATCAGTCGATCTTCCTCGACTTGGGCTTTTTCCACGGTGATGATTCCCTTCTTGGTAAACATCCACGCCACCGAATTAGGTGAGCCTAAGTTTCCCCCATACTTAGAAAACATATGGCGAATGTCTGAGACGGTACGGTTTTTGTTGTCCGTGAGGACCTGGAGCATAATCGCGACTCCGCCTGGACCGTGGCCTTCATAAACAATTTCTTCATAGTTGACGCCTTCTAGCTCACCCGCGCCCTTTTTGATCGCCCGATCGATCGTATCATTCGGCATGCTTGCCGCTTTGGCCGCAGTCAGGGCAGTGCGCAGCCTCGGGTTGGCATTGAGGTCACTGCCGCCGGTGCGCGCAGCGATCGTGAGGTCTTTGATCAGCTTAGTAAATAAGCGTCCCCGTCGGGCGTCCTTCAACGCCTTTTTGTGTTTAATCGTACTCCATTTGGAATGGCCGGACATGGCGGCATCCTCCCGGCAAAGAGATCTGTGCTACTGTTACCATATCCCTCTTGGGGAGTAAACGAGTAGTCGGTCCCTGCGCGTGAGCTTATAAGTCCGCAAGATAGCGAAGAAATTAGATCTTCTCCAGCCCCCAGTTGCGTTTCCGTGCAAGAGGAATGGGGAGATCTCTATGCACGAGCCCGGCTCTCTCAACACAAGACATCCACCCATACCAGCGGCATGGGTTATAAAGTCAACCGTGAGGAGCACGAAACGTTTTCCTCACAATCAATCTCCCTTTCCCGGTCTGCTGATCTGCGACGAGAGAAACTCTTTATGACAAAAGCCGAAAAAGAACGAGAGCCAACCGCCGTGGCAGTGATACACTTTCATTCGAGGAAATCCGACTTATCATGTGTAGTCGCCAATCACGGCCAACACGAGCAAACGCTCGCGCATAGGGAGTTTATCCATCACTGAGCGATCGCAGGAACTCCTCCGGCCCCATTACCACCCTTGGTATGGGGTAGACCCCTCTTTACAGTGTAGGAAGCGCCCCTCTCGGAGAGGGAGAAAAAAACCTTCTGTCAGCGCATTGTCTGTCGAAGCGAGCAGCATAAGATGCAGCCGCTTTCAACGTGAGACAACACTCAGTGCTGAGAGAGGTCCTTCGGAATATGATACGGCCGAACTTTCTCCTTCTGTGGGTGCTGTGTAGCATAACACTGAGCCCGGCCTTAGTGCATCCCTTCTCGGAACATCTCGACTCCGATCGCCCTGAAGCCTGGGCGATGAATTATTTCACTTCCGTTTCACTCCTATCCGCGTTTGGTACACCGCATAGCCGAGAGCTAGGCTCTCTCGATCTTGGACTCGAACTCGATTGGATTCCTCAGCTCAGTAAAAGCGAGCGGCGGGTGGGCTTCAACGGCACGAAAGAAGAGGATCTGAACAAAGCCCCGATCTTCGCCAGACCCCGTCTCACCGTGGGTTTGCCATGGAATGTGGCTCTCACTTTGTCGTATCTTCCACCCATTGAGGTGTTCGGAGTTACACCGAATCTCTTTGCCTTTGCCCTGGAACGGCCCATCTACGAACATAAGCCCTGGACCTTGGGCGTGCGAGCGTACGGTCAGATCGGTCAAGTCGAGGGGGCGTTTACTTGCTCCAAAGAGGCTGCAAAGTTTCCGCCTGGTTCTGCCCAGAACCTCTTCGGCTGTCAGCGGGAATCGGCCGATACCGCTACGCAGCAGTACGGTGGGTTGGAGTTCAGCGGTTCGTATCGGTTTGAACGGCTCAGAGGCTTGACTCCTTACCTGGCAGTAGCAGGCAACTTTCTGGATAACAAGTTTCAGGTCAAATCCCTGGCGTTCGGCGTGCGTGATCGCACCCGCTTGGTGGCTGAAACCTGGACGTTCTCGGCGAGCGCGGGCATCACCTATCCGCTTAGTGACCGCGTGAACGTCAGTGTCGGTCTCTTCTATAGCCCGCTGTGGGTTACACGCCCACCTGCCACTGCCAGCGAAAACGATCCGCTCTTCAACGTTCGCTCCATGCTGACCTATCGCTTCCATTAATCGGAATGATCATGAGAGTGGGTGCGTATGGAAGCGGAGCAGGAAGCCAACGGGGCGCAGCAAACGCTTGGAGGCCGCGCCCAAAGCGACAGTTCGGTGTCTGCGATGCACTGGCCCTGGCCAGCAATAACAAAGCTCTCTTTGTGGGGAACTAGATGTGACTCGGTGCGGAAACGTGGCGCTACTTTTCAGACGGGAGATTTTATGAAGCAGCATTTTTGGCGGTTCCTTTGTGGATTCGTGCTTTATGTTCTGAGCGGACCAACCCCAGGAGAAGCTGATATCACTGACAGTACCAAGAACTGGGAAAGCCCGGTCGACGGTCAGGCCATCTCTGGTATCCAAGTATTCCGCGGCTTCGCCTATTCAACGACCGCGATGCCGGTCTTGGTTACGCTGACGGTGGTGTCGCCGATTACCGGCACTTTCGACATCCCTTGGGGTTCCGCGCGCGCTGACGTCGGACCGAACCCTCCGCAGTTGAACAGTGGGTTTGGCTTTACTGCCAACATGGGGGCTCTGCCTCCGGGACCAGTAACCATCACGCTGGAATTCCGCGAAGGAACGGGGTCGGGCCCCTGTACTCCGCCAAGCTGTGTGAGTGAAACCCGCACCTTTACCGTAGCCAAGCCCGGTGGAAGAGCTGAAGAGTCACCCCAGCTGTTCAGTTTCTTGAATAACCTCACCCCTGCTGGCGCCACTGTGACCCTAGATGGCGACGAGTTAATTGTGGCGCCCGCTACGGTGCAAGACAGCGGCGGGGGAACGCGACAATCCACCTTGCGACTGCGCTGGCTGCAAAATAGTCAGGCGTTTGGCATCGTCAGCGCCGCGTCCGGTACCAGCTTTGCCGCTGTGCAGCAAATCTTCTCCAATAGCTGTGCACTTTCCGGCTGCCACGATAACGGCTCCCACACACAGAATCTGAATCTCTCTCCGGGTCAGGCGTTCGCTAGCATTGTCGCCATCAGAAGTGTGGAAAATGCCGATTTGTTTCGGATCAATCCAGGCGCGGATGAGGGCGAAAGTTATCTCTATCGCAAAGTCTCAGGCGAGGGGGCCATCGCCGGGGTGCGGATGCCCCTAGGCTGTCCGAGTCAGCAGCCATGCCTCACGCAAGATGAGATCGATACGATCGAAAACTGGATCAAAGAAGGCGCGCCGCCACCACAGGAGTGAACAGCACCGTGATGTGGGGCTGCGGCAAGAACTCACGTCTCGCTAACTCACGGATAGGGCCGGCGGAACTTACTTTATCGTCTAGGTCCTGATCGACTCTTTGGACTTCCGGCGTAAGACCCGTGGATGTATCAACGAGAAGTGACGGTGCTTGCAGACGCTTTTCTGCAAGCACCGTGTCATGAATGCAGTACTTGCTGCTCTCCAGTTTACGGACCAGCGACGATCTGTCCGCGACATTCGCCAGCCATATTGGCACTGGTGTGAATGTTGAAATACAGATTGCCTTGGTCTAGAGCCGTCACTTGAGCCGCTGTAAGCGATGCTCCTGCGGGGCAGGACAACGGCGATGTGCAAGGCGCGGTGGTGCAGATTCCAAGAATGACATCACCAGCCTCGCCGGGGGGGTCTTGATGAATGTGCGCAGCAATTGCATCACCGGTAAGGTTACCAAATGTGAGATTGCAGGTGATGGTATTATCACTCCGATTCAGCGTTAAAGTCCCCGTGCCCGTACACGTGAGACTGGTGGGGGGGGGCACCTCTTGCGAGCCGTTGACATTCGCGGTGAAGGTGTTCGACACCTGGTTTGACGTATCTGAGGTGAAGATCAAACCTTGGTTATTGGTCGTGAATTGCGAACCTAAAGTGGTCGTGACCGGCGATCCCTGGTTCGGGACGACACTCGCATTATTGAGAAGAATCGTGTTGCCTTGCAGGCTGCAGGTGGCCCCGGACAAGTCAATGTTCCCCACAAACGAGGAGTTGCCGAGGCGGAGCACCGTAACACCATGATCGATGATTACAGGGGTCTCACCTGGCGCGCTGATTTCCACACCGATCATGTGCGGCCCGACTGTGGAAAACGCCGTGCCGTAGTTGAATTCGTAACTGAAGCCGCTAAGGAGGTCAGGGCAGGCCGTCACATCTTGGCGCAACCCACCTGAGGGAATAATCACCTCTGGATTGGTCAAGGTGACGCCGTCAACACGTGCCCTAACCGTGACCGTCTTGCCGCCCGAGTCGCACGCATGCCCGGCAATAACGTTTTTACCAGAGCCAGTTTCGCCCTGTGCAGGCCGCTCCAAAACGGCGTCGCTAATAACCGCCTGAGCAGCTGAGGCAGAGAGCAAGCATGCACAGAGGGTTACACCCCAAAATCGTGCCTTCTTCATCGCATCCTCCTTCGCTACAGAAATTAAATTCTCGGTTGGTCTCGGTACTGCCATCTAAGCGTATGTAGATTTTTAAGCAATACCCCGTGGAGAGGATTTTTTCTACTCCCCTAGTAGGTACTTGGCATAAGTAGGAAAACGTTCACAGTCTGGAGGCACGATCGGTCGCGTCTCTACAGACTGTGAACGCCTCTAACCGCTTACGGTAGTAAGGCAACTGCCAGGATCTGTCCTCACCTACCAACGGCCGGTGACGGCGGTCGGAGAAGTCGTGGGAGTTGTCTCAAGCCGGCTTGTCCGAGGAGCGCCCTGGAGGGTGCGCTGTTCCCCTCGCGCGACAGACGGTGGATCTGGCACCGTCCCGCTAGAATATCCAACAATTGCGCACCTCCGCAGCGCGAGCCTGTCTCCTTTCACTCCACCTGGATGTCAATCCGCATCCAGGGATGAATACAACACTCGAAGTGATGCAATCCTTTGAATAAGCTCATCTCCAGGCTGCTTCCCTGAATCAAGCGCGTCCCCGCGACGGCGGGATTTGAGAATCCCCCCGCGCACTCCGGCACCGGCGCGGAGCCGGCCGGATTGTTGAGCTGAGGAATGAAGCCCCCACCGAAGGCCGTGACCTCAGTAAACGTATGGATTTCCCCGCCCTGGTTGGTCACTCGTAAGGTATCCCGTCTGCGGATGTTTCTCGTGGTGGGGTTGAACAGCCAGGTCGCGTGGCCCGTCGGCAGTGCCGTAAGAAAGTCGGTGAGGGTGACAGTCCCGCCTACATTCACGCACGTGCCAGGACCAAAAGCAGCGTCGAACGTGGCGGGGTCACACTCGTCGAGGGCCACCACTTGCACGACATCGCCCTGCACGACATCGTCCGCTTTGGCTTCACCTATCGCCCAGACCCCTACTACGAACATGAAGCAAATACCCATTTTCCACAGCTTGTCTCCGGTCGCCATTTTGACCTCCCTTCTGTGATGGTTATAGAGAACGTTGCGTGATAGGATCACTTCGAGTAAACCCTTTTTCTCCCCCTCCTTCCCTTTAAGATGCTGTCTTTTAGGCAGAGAAACCCAGCTTGGCAATTCTTTTTTAGGAGGGTTTTTCCTACTGCTGCAGATAGTTTGGTGGTTCTTTTTTAGCAGGGGCTTTGCCTACTCCCCTAGTAGGTACTTGGCATAAATAGGAAAATACTTACAGTAGAGACCACAAACAGCGAGTAATGCCAAAGGAAAAGCCCATGAAGAAGAGACTACCGCTGCTCGTGCTCCTTCTGCTCGGTATCGGGGCGGGGGGGCTTTATTACCGGCGGACTCATGCACCAGAGGGACTCTCCTTCACCGGTTTTGTCGAAGGCGAAGAGAAAGTCATTAAAAGTGAGATCACTGGTCGCGTGAATACGGTCACCTTCACCGACGGCAGTCAACCAAAGACAGGTGATGTTCTCGCCGAGATTGATGCGCGCGATTACCGATCACAAGTCACTCAACAAGAACTAAACCTGGAAGTCCTCAAAGCGAAGATCCAACAGGCGGAGAACCAACTGGCCTTGGCACGAGAGACGTATCCGACCCAACTCGCTGCCGCCAAAGCCGACCTGCTCAAGGCTACGTCAGATTTCGACTTTGCCGAAAAGGAACTCGCCCGGCGCAAAGAACTGCTACAGGCCGAGCTGCTGAGCCAACAACGGTTTGACCAAGCCAAGAATCAGCGCGATGTCGCCCAAGCCACCGTCACACGGGAGCGCGAGGCAGTCACGAGCGCCGAGGCGAACCTGCGGCAAATTCAACTGGCTGAAGACGCGCTAACCGTCCAGAAACATCAACTTGCGGTGGAAACCGAACGACTGCAGCAAATGCGTATTGTGCTGGATAAATACACCATTCGCTCACCCTGTGACTGCACCGTGCAAACCCGGCTGATCCGCGCTGGAGAGTATGTTACGGCGGGAACGGGAATCGCCACTCTGCTCGATCCTCTCGACAAATACGTGCGTATCTACGTGCCGGTTCCTGATCTCGGAAAAGTGCATATCGGTGATAAAGTCACGATTGAGCCCGACGCGCTGCCAGGAGAATTGATTGCCGGAGAAATAAGCTTTATCGAGGATATGGCGCAATTCACCCCGAAGAACATCGAAGTGAGAAGCGATCGCATCACCCAAGTCTTCGCTACCAAAGTCCACCTGCTCGAGCACGCCGAAAAACTGAAGCCGGGGATGGAAGGCACAGTATACCTCGATGGCGCGCAGTCGTTAGCAGCAAAAAAACCGTCTGCACAGATCGACTAGTTGCCCTTCTCTACACGTGATGGAAGCACCAATTATTCACCTCACCAACGTGCGCAAACATTTCGGCCCAACCCGTGCGCTCGATGGTATCGATCTGACCGTCACTCAACCACGCATTTTCGGGATTGTCGGCCCAGATGGCGCGGGAAAAACTACCCTGCTCCGTATTCTTGTCGGGCTGCTGGACTTTGAGGCCACTGCGGCTGCGGTCCTCGGATACGACATTGCCACGCAACCGCAAGCCATACGGCGACAGCTTGGCTACGTTCCCCAAACATTCAGTTTGTATGCTGAACTTACTGTCCAACACAACCTGGAGTTTTTTGCCGATGTCCATGGTCTTTCTCGTCAGACTTTCCGCCAACGAGCGGCCGAACTGCTTGCCTTGGCCAATCTGGAGCGGTTCGCCTCCTTTTCCGCCGGCTCGCTCTCTGGTGGGATGAAGCAAAAGCTGGCGCTGATCTGCGCCCTCCTCCACACTCCTCAGCTTTTGGTGCTTGACGAACCCAACAACGGCGTTGATGTGATTGCTCGCGGTGAGATGTGGGCGATCCTGCGACAACTCTCTGCGGTCACAATCATTATGTCGACGGGCTATCTCGAGGAAGCAGAACGCTGCGATGAATTAGCCTACCTGTACAAGGGTCGGATTCGGGTTCAAGGAACGCCAGAAGAAGTCAAAGGGCGTTTCCCCAGACAGGTCTATCGGTTGCACGGAGCGCTCTCGCCCGAGTCGATGACCCACCTTCGGCATGCTTCCTGGGTGGAACGACTCCACACCGAAGCAGAAACGGTTGTGCTCGAAACATCCTTGTCGCGCCCCGCTGTGCAAACTGCGTTGCGCGACGTTACCCAGGAAACAGTCACTGTTGAGCCGGTGCCGCCAACCCTAGAGATGGTCTTCACTGAGTTGACCGAACAGGCCGAGAGGGAAATAAGCCCTCCTGAGGGCGACCACGCAGGGCCGCCCTTGCCAGATCATCTAGACGGATAGTGGTCAACGAGAAACTTGCTCCGGTGACGCTATGCCCTCTGACACCCCTATCATCCTGGTCGAGAACCTCACCCGCCGGTTTGGAACCTTCACCGCGGTTGACCGGGTGAGCTTCCAGGTCGAGCGGGGAGAGATTTTTGGCTTCCTCGGCGCCAACGGCTCCGGCAAATCGACCATTATCCGCATGCTTTGCGGCCTTCTGGCTCCTACTGAGGGAAATGCGCGAGTGGCTGGTCTTGATCTCCGCACTCAAGCCGACCGCATTCGTTCTCATATCGGCTATATGTCACAGAAAGTCTCTCTGTACGCCAATCTCACGGTCAGGGAGAATCTGCTGTTTTTTGGCGGACTCTATAGTCTCCAGCCGCAGGGCATTCTCACTCGCCAAGGGCTATTGTTTCCACGCCTCGGCCTCAGCAGCCAAGATCGGGTCCTTGTCCGCGCGCTGCCAATCGGCCTCAAACAGCGAGTAGCGCTGATCTGCGCGTTATTACACGATCCCGAGATTGTTTTTCTCGACGAACCGACTGCTGGCGTCGACGTCATTAATCGGCGAGTGTTTTGGGAGCTCATTCGTGAGTTAGCCGCTGAAGGAAAAACTCTTTTTGTGACAACACACTATTTGGACGAAATGGACTATGCCCATCACGTCGGCTTTATCGATCGGGGCAAACTCATTGGTTTTGATTCTCCCCTTGGTCTCAAACTAGCCTTTGCCGGTGGCTATCCGGTTCGTTTGTATCATGATGACCCCCACGTTTTGGCGCAGGCGGAGCAATGGGTTCGGTCGGCAGGTTATACGGTAGTACCGTCTCGTCAAGACAGTGGGACCGCAACCCAGTTATTGTTAGCTGATGGCTCTCCCGTTCGCCTTGACCGTTTGCGTCGTGATTTGCACGCCATCGATCCGACGCTCGACTTTACCGTGGAGTTGCCCTCGATGGAGGATGTCTTTGCCGGTATGATCAATCAACATCGAGATAAGAGCAAAGCCCATGAACTCTCTGCAGAATAAGCTCAATCGCTTGCGCACCTTACTGTGGCGGGAATTCGTGGAACTGCGGCGAGATCGTTTCACCTTGACGATCTTGGTCCTCATTCCAGTCTTGCAAATTACCTTATTGGCCTATGCCATTACTACGGATTTCGACCATCTTCCCCTCTGTGTCCTCGACCGTGCGCATACTCGCGAGAGTCGTCAACTGCTCGATCACATTGCCGCCACTGGGTATTTTACGGTGGTTCCTCTGCAAGACCTCAGCGAAACAAGTCCGTTGTTCGGTCGCGAGCAATGCCGCGCGGCGCTGCTGATCCCGGCCGATCTCGGCGAATTGATCGCAAATCGTAAAGAGGTGCGTCTGGGTCTCCTGCTCGATGCCTCAGACACGACCTTGGCGACCAGTACCGAAGGATTTCTCACCGCCATCACCCAAGCCTTTTATGCCCAGACTCGCTTGGAGCGTACCCCCCTTACCGACCGGAATTTGCAGCCGGAGGAACGGGGAGGCGTAGCCCCAGTGCGGCGAGTGCTGTTTAACCCAACCTTATCCGGCACTGCGTACACGCTTCCTGGGTTGCTGGGCATGATTTGTCTGTTTTTGACCGTGCTGATCACGGCCCTCACCCTAGTCCGCGAGCGTGATGCCGGAACCCTTGAACAACTCTTGGTGACACCAGTGACCTCAACCGAGGTGGTATTGGGCAAAATTCTTCCTTTTGGGGTGGTGGCTATGGGTGCAGTGGTATTCTGTGTGCTCGTTGGTTGGCTGATCTTTGGCGTTCGTCCGGCTGGCAGTGTGTTCCTGTTATTTGCTATCACCCCCATTTTTCTCCTCATCGGTTTGTCTCAAGGACTCCTCATCTCCAGCCTTGCCCACTCCGCTATGGATGCACTGGAACGGAGCGTACTGACGATGGTGCCGCAGATGATGCTATCGGACTTTCTCTTTCCACTAGCGCTGATGGCCCTTCCTTTTCGCATTATTGGCGAGGCCATTCCCCTTACCCACTATCTCCGCATCACGCGCGGAATTTATTTGAAAGGACAGAATTTCTCCGAGTTGCAGTCCGAGATCGCTATTCTCTGCCTTTTCCTTGTGCTGTTTGTCACTGGGGCAGCCCGAACCATTAAGAAACAAGCATAATCGAGTCGGCACGATGCGGCTACACAATATCCTCGCCATGGCCCGGAAAGAGGGTCGGACAATGCGGCACGATCGCGGTCTCCTCGCCGCTATTCTGATCCAACCGATCCTCTATTTAGTGCTCTTCGGCTTAGCCATCACCAATGAGGTGAATAATGCGGCATGGGTAGTATACGATCAATCACGCACTGAGCTTTCCCGCCAGCTGATTACCGAGCTGACTTCGCTTACTGCGTTACAAGAACCCCAATTTGTCTTCAGTGAACAGGAAGTGATTGATTTCCTCCGCCGTCGGGATGGCTTAGCCGGAGTTATTATTCCGTGGAACTTTGCCGACAGACTCGGGCGAGGCCAGGCGGCGCCGATTCAAATCTTGCTCAATGGGGCAAAAACGAGTAGCGCGTTGCGTCTCGGCAACTATGTCAGCCAGGCGGCGACCGCCTTTTCACTTACGTCTCTGCCCACCAGAGACCGGGAAGAGCAGCAGTTTACTACCCCACGTGTGTCGATAGAAAAACGCTATTGGTACAATCCCGGGTTGCAGGATCGTTTTGGCCTGCTCTCAACCATGCCGGCGAACATGTTGACACAGATCTGTCTGATGATCGCAGCCGTCTCCCTAGTTGCCGAACGGGAGCGGGGAACGTTTGAACAGCTATTAGCGACTCCCCTTTCCCTGGCGGAGATTATGGTCGGCAAGATGATTCCTTATGTCGGCGTTGGTCTTCTTGCTATGAGCATGATGATGATAGGGAGTTATTTCTTCTATGGAATCGCGGTCAAAGGTAGCCTTCTGCTTCTTCTTTTGGTTGCTTTGATCTTTATGTTTGCCACTATGGCCTTTGGTATCTTTTTCTCTGCCTGGGCACAGAATGTGCAGCAAGCCATCTCGCTCGGGTTTTTTATTATGTTTCCTTCAGTCATTATCACTGGTATTCTTGTCCCAACCGATAACTATCCCCTAGTGATTGATGCCCTCTCTCGTTGCTTGCCCGCCCGTTACTTTGCCCATGCGCTGCGGGCGATCACTTTGAAAGGAGCCGGCTTCGCCGAGGTCGGTACCGATCTCCTTTTTCTCAGTGGGTTTTTTGTTTTTTCTTTAATTGCCGCGGTGCGCGTGACCAAGCCGAAACTTGGCTAGTGCAGCTCGCGCCTATGACGAGTCTCATTTATGCGTACCCAAGAGCGCCGTTATAAAGATGCGACGCTTCACGTCTCTACCAAGACGGGCAAAAACACACCCTAACTAAGAGTCGCATAGGAAAGGTATAGATTCGGCATGGCGGGGAAGAGAGTGAAGTAAGAAATCGCTTCACTCTCAGTCCCTTGCCTCTAGTTTCCGGCCAAAGATGATGCGGTATTCACTGCTTGTCAGCCCCGTACCTCTACCTGAGAAAAATAGAGGAGATATATGGAAATATTAGTCTGGTCTAAGAGGACTGACGATTAATCATCATCATCAAGATACTGTGAGCCAATCGCTCCACCAGCTGCGCCTAAACCCCCACCGATTAACGCCCCTGTTCCTCCGCCTGCGAGGGCGCCAATGCCAGCACCGGCTCCACCACCTATAAGCGCCCCTTTTTCAGTTCGCGTTAATCCACGATCACACCCAACCGACATCAGCAGTAGCAACCCGCTGATTCCTCCCATGAGGCTCCGGTAGAAAAGTCGATAGTCAGCCATATGCTTTCCTCCTACTCCGGGAGCCCGCCAGCAGTCAGAGCCGGTAGCTGCTCCCTAGTTTTCTCTTTATAGGGAGCAAATCACATGCCGACGAAACAAGGCCCTGAATAAAATAGAAATTTTGGCTGAAGGGAGAAGATGGGGGAGGTCTCTACATCTCTTGTGTGGTTTTCTCCCCTTTTTAGAAGGGAGAATGTAGACGGGATGTCTCGGTTGCTCTTTAAAGGGGGCTCGAGCGGGGGAAGCCAGACAAGCACGGCAGCGGGAGTCAGCCGCAGAGGTTCTAGAGGAAGCGGGCAAGAAAGAAATTTCTCACCCGCTTCTCCCAGGTTAGAGGTTATTCGATGACTCTTAGCTCAGCCCGTCGGTTCATCGCGCGGCCTTCAGGGTTATCCTTCCCGTTTGGCAGCGTGTTCGGGGCGATCGGATCTGCCTCACCTCGCCCTTCAGTCGCCAATCGAGCAGACGCGACTCCCTTAGACACGAGATATTGCTTCACCGCATGAGCACGACGTTCCGAGAGGCGCAGGTTATAGGCTTCTGAGCCTATAGAGTCCGTGTAGCCGACGATAGTGACGCGGACGTTGGGGTTATCCTTGAGCGTCTGCGCCGCTTCGTCAAGGATAGGAGCAAATTCTGACTTGATATTCGATTTGTTGAAATCGAAATTAATGCCGCGCAGGATGATCTTCTTCGGTGCCGGTGGTGGTGGTGGCGGTGGTGGCGGCGGTGGCGGCGGTGGTGGCGGCGGTGGCGGCGGTGGTGGAGCTTCTTCTTCAGCTATCCAGTAGCCAATCGCAGCACCAATAAGAGCACCAGCGGCGACACCAATCACAATACCGGCGGCTCGTTCATCATCTTCGTCGGTCCCACTGTGACGGAACTCTGGCCCAACGCCAGCACCAATACCACCGCCGACGATGGCGCCAACCATGCCTCCCAACACTGCCCCGTCCCGTTTCTTCGGCGACATCGTCGTACAGCCGCCCATTCCCATAAGCGCAAGTGCCCACAGGATCCAGAAACTCAATCCACGTCTCATTCGCAGATCCTCCTTTCCTTGTCCGTCCCTACTATGCTGGTCTTCTTGCCCACTCCTCTGGAGGAAGCCAGAGTCTCGGCCCCTAGTGTTATATCAATTCTTTTCGAGAAGCAAATGGTTTTTACCGCTTAACCGTAAATTCACAAAAAAAGACTCACCGTGTGCTTTTTTGCGCGTGATATTTCTTCAGTATGGGCATCACTTCGGTCTGGAAGAGGGTCATATGTTTCACCGTTTGTTCGTGCGTCGCATTGCCCGGACCTGCTCCGGTAATGACATAGCCAAAACCACCGAGGAAATCATAATCAGCGATTAAACGCTCAGCCACCGTCTTCGGTGTTCCGGCAACAGCGTCACCTAAGATAGCTCCCCCCTCGCCCAGACCCGCGGCGAGGAACCCTCGTAATGAGCTTTCCGTAACATATCCGGGAGGAATCAGAAAGTGAGGCGGGATTTTGAAGGCCTTACTGAGAAAAAACTGCCCGTGCTCGGCCGCTTCATCTTTGGCTCGCTGTTCGTCGTCGGAGACGTATGTTCCAGGCGCGTAACCAAGCAGCACTGGATCGGGTTCATAGTCGAATTTTTCGCGCGCACAAGTACGATACAGATTCAGTAACCGCTTAACATTCTCGATTGGGGTAAAGACTGAGACGTAGGGATAGCGGTGTTGTGCAGCAAATTCGATCGTTTCTGAACTGCCAGCCGAGGGAAGCCAGATAGGGGGATGCGGTTTCGTATACGGCCGCGGCCACACGTTCACATAGCGATATTGGTAGTGGGAACCAAGATGTTCAAACGGCCCAGGCTCAGTCCAGGCCCGGACAATCAAATCATGAGCCTCGTAGAACATCTCGCGGGAGAACGTCGGGTTAACATCGAGAGAAAAGTACTCGCAGCCGATCCCGCGCACGAATCCGGAGATGACCCGGCCGCGCGTCACCACGTCGAGCATGGCAATTTCTTCGGCTATGCGGAGGGGGTTCGCCCGCAGGGGGAGCCCATTGCCGAGAATAGCGATCTTGGCATTCTTGGTCCGCCGCGCCAGCATGCCGGCAATAATGTTAGGTGAAGGCATCAGGCCATAGGCATTCTGATGATGTTCATTGACACAGATGCCGTCATAGCCCAAGGTGTCGGCGTACTCCAGTTCATCAAGATAACGGTTATACAAAGTCGCGCCCTTGACGGGATCGTAAAAGGAATTCGGGAATGTTACCCAAGAGGATTCGTATTTCTCCGCGAAATCTTCAGGATAGTCAGTCCAAGGCATGAGGTGGAAGAAATAAGATTGCATAGGTACTCCTTGTGAACAGGACCATTAGCTTTTAGCAATTAGCGATTAGCAGAAAAAAATAACGAGGATCAAGCAAGAAGTTAGGTTGCTTAGGTTTTTCTCATGCGTATTTGCCATTCTCCTTTTAGCTAAAAGCTAAGAGCTAATAGCTTTATCTAACGTAAAAACTCCATCGCCACACGGGCAAATTCTTCAGGCTGTTCGATGGTTGGATCATGTCCACATTGGTCAAGATAGGCAACTTCGGCTGCAGGCAGAAGGCGTTGGTATTCTTCAGCATAAGCCGGCGGAATGAGCTTGTCCTCGTTGCCCCAGATGATTAACGTTGGGGCCGTAGCCCGGTGTAACCGACGCGCTAATTTTGGATTATGCACGTAAGGGTTCCACGCCAGACGGGCAAACGCGCTACGATCATGAAACATCTGCACGAGCGCATCGGGGCCGAAATCCTTTGGCAGCAGGGCTACCGCTTTCGACAGATCATGAAAGGCGAGCGGCAGTACCGCTTGTGGAGGAAGACGGAAAATATCTGGTATCGGAACGGACGGAATGCGCAGCCCGGCAGCATCAATAAGAACCAGTTTTTTCACCCGCTCCGGGTGCGCGGTGGCAAACTCCGCGCCAATCCACCCACCTAGTGAAGCGCCGGCGATACGAATCGGCCCTTGCAGCCCTAACCCATCGAGGAGATCAAGATAATGAAACACCATATCGTCCATACCGGTAAGCCAGTCCGGCAACGGAGAGGGGCCAAAACCGGGATGGTCAGGCAATAATACGTGAAAGCGCTGAGCGAGTCGGGCAATTCCTTCGGTCCAGACCCCCGCCCCCATTGCACTGTGCAGGAAAAGCAACGGGTCGCCGTGGCCGGCTTCGAGGACGCGTACCCGATAGTCCCCAGCCTGCACGAAGCGTTCTTGTGGTGTACTCATGAAAACAATCTCCTCTCGTCAAACAAGTGTCCAGGTTCAGAGAGCTTTGGCAAGAGCGGGTGCCAGACTTTTCCTCTTGTTGCTTCGATAGTCAAGTGGAGGGCAAAGACCGATGCCGTGGGCCGCGGGAGTAGATGGCTGTCAGGGTGGGGAGGAAACATTGCGGCGAGAGTGCTCACCGCCTATGTCTCAGCAGCCGCCCACTTCGTTCGCCGGTGTGATGCCCGTGATCGGCGGTGATCTTGCCGTTGACGATGACGTAGTCGATGCCGGGCGGATAGCGACGTGGCTCCTGGTAGGTCCCAACGTCGGCGACGACCTGTGGATTAAATACGACCAAGTCGGCGTAGGCTCCCGCACGAATCACACCGCGGTCGGTGAGACAAAACTTCTGGGCCGGCAATCCCGTCATGCGGAAGACTGCATCTTCTAGTGCGAACAGATGCTCTTCTCGAACGTAGGTACCTAATACCCGAGCAAACGTGCCATAGAGGCGCGGGTGCGGTTTACCCGCAACTGAAGGAATCCCATCAGACCCGATCATAGTCGTGGGATGAGCGAGCACCTGGCGAACGTCGGCTTCATCCATGCCGAAAATTACCGCAACCACGCCCTCCCCTTCTTCAGCTACCAGTGCAGACACCGTTTCTTGCAGCGGCTTCCCGATGAGACGGCAAAGCTCTTCTAGGGTTTTTCCCTCGTACTCATGGTGGCGCGGCGTGGAAGCGATCAAAACCTCCGCTGGCGTGACCAATGCCAAGGCTCCCCCTCGCGCCAGCGCAGCTAGCGTGGTACTTCCTGCGGTGTAGGGATACGCATCCGCGGTGACGTCGAGACCTCGTTGACGTGCACGTTCAACCAGGGCGAGACTCTCGGCCACCTTCCCCCAGTTCTTCCGGCCCATCGCTTTATGGTGAGAGATCTGTACCGGCACGCCAGCCTCTTCCCCGATGCGCAGCGTCTCACGAATTGAGTCAAGCAGATGGTCGGCTTCATCACGCATGTGGGTCGCGTAGAGGCCCCCGTACTTGGCGACCACCTGCGTTAAGGCGATCACCTCTTCAGTCGCAGCATATCTGCCCGGCACGTAGAACAGGCCAGTTGATAGTCCGACAGCTCCGGCCTCCATGCCTTCGCGTACCAGTTGCTGCATCTTGTTGAGTTCATGCACGGCTGGCGCTCGATTCTCATCACCTAACACGCTGTAGCGCACCGCCGCATGAGGGATAAGCGCAGCAACGTTGAGTGAGGCCGGGCAGGCCTCGAGAGCGCGGTAAAACTCGGTAGTTGTCTCCCAGGAGAAATCGCCGAGCGGTCCAAACAGTTGCACTCCTATCTTCTGTAAGAACTCTTTGTAGGGCGTGCTCGCTGGCGCCGCCCCAAACCCGCAGTTGCCAATCACCTCAGTCGTCACGCCCTGCATGATTTTCCAATCACACAGTGGCCGGTCGAGCAGAGCAAAATCGTCATGCGAGTGCACGTCGATGAAACCCGGAGCGACAACCATCCCAGTCACCTCTAAGATTCGTGTAGCACTCTCTGTTAGCGTGTCAATTGCAACAATGCGATCCCCCTGGACGCCAATGTCAGCGACCAGGCTTGGGCGACCAGTGCCGTCTATCACCGTCCCGCCGCGAATGAGGAGATCGTAGGGCATACTGCCTCCGTTGCCTAAGGATCTTTTCCGCCTTTACCGATCAGTTGGTCTTCGCCGCAACCGAGGAATTCCAGCGCTTCTTCCTAACTACGACCGCACCAACAAACGCGACCCCAACCAACAACAAGGTGCTCGGCTCTGGAACGACGGCTATCGATCCGTCGCTAATCGCGGCCACGAGAGGGTCTCCGTTCGCATCCCCCAACACGTTGACCGTCAGGCCGAGCAAACTTCCTCCACTCGCGGCCGCAACAAAAGTCGCCGTCGCGAGAGTAAACTCGCCGGCCTGGAACAGGTCGAGAATGTCCGGCGAATCGAGGGAAATCTCGGAGAATCCGACCAACCCAGAGCCAACCGTTGTCGAAGTCACACTGCCGATCCCGAGGAGATCCAATTGGTCACCCAACAGAGGATCCCCGTAGCTGATAGCGTTCAGGGCAAGAATCGCTGGATCGAAATTCATTTCGACATCGAAGGTTGAGAGCGAGGGTGGCGCCCCATCGCCGAGCCCAGAGATCTGGACCGCGACATCGACGGTCTCTCCCACCGTGACCACTGGGGCGCTAGGGACAAGGGTTAATGAAATAGCGCGGGCAGGAACGCCGCCGAAGAAACCGATTGCGAACAGCACGAGGGTGCCTACGAAGAAACTGCGCATACGCAGGGTCCTCTCTTTCTGTGTGGTGATTCTTCTCTATAGCTCGGTTGCGCATCCAAATCTCGTGCACAACAATACCAACTTTCGCCCATCGAGCACCGTGATCTGACCGTCGCCGTCGAGATCACACGCTGCTCCACAGACACTGCTACCGACCCGTTTGTTACGGTCAACAAGCAGGACGTTTAGGTCATTGCGATCGACATCATCGTCCCCGTCGAAGTCACCAGGCAAGGGTTTTCCTGTCAAGAGTGGCACGGCAAAGATATCGAGGTTCCCATTCCGCGTATCCCCCCAGACTGGGACTCCAGCCGCAGCCAATCCGAAGTAGTCACCAATGAACGTTCCCCCAAAGCCATCAAAGTCCGGATTTGATGACGAGGTCGAGACCCGTATATTGGCGCCAAAGCTTGCCCCATGATCGACCGACTCGGCCATGAAGATGTCGTAGAGTTTTCCTCCAGGATTGGCAAGATCGAGCCGATCATCTCCCCACATCACCAAGACTGCCCCGTCCACACCGGCAGTGATCCAGGGGAAGAATTGGTCACGCGGATTTCCTATAGGGTCATCGTTTACCCGCACTGGTTTCGAGTTCCAGGTCACACCGCTATCGAGAGAACGGCTGACAAAGACATCTGCCTGACTTGGACCGTTATCGCTGGCCCAGGTCACGTACACCGCTTTGGCGCTGGTGGGGTCGGTGGCAATGGCCGGAAATGCTGCCGGAACGCGAAACGCCGAGCCGACCAAGGGGTTCGGTAGTGGACGCAAGCCCGATGCGGCAGCAACCGCTGACTGAAACGACAGTCCGCCATTAGTGGACCTTCGCACCATCTGGCGAACGTCCGACCCGTTGCAATCATACCAGACGACGAAAATATCGCCGTTGACCGCAACTGCTGGCACTGGGGCAATTAAACAGCCGCTCGCAAGAACGATCGGTTTCGTCCACGTTGCTCCACCGTCGCTGGAGAGCGAGAAACTGATATCACGGCGGAGAAAATTCTGGAAAAAATTCTGCGGGCAGCCGCTATACGTATCATCGTCCCACGTCATGTAGAGATTGCCGGCAAAGGGGCTCAGCGGGTTAGCATCAACCGCAATGTATCCCTTATCTCTGAAGATCGTCTGCGTATTCGGGACTGCTGGTCCATACGCAGGCAGGGTCCAGGTCGCTCCTCCATCCTCGGACCGATACACGTAGAGTCCACCCCCGGAACAGTCTTTGTTAGGAGGAAAACTGTTGTCATGAAACCCTAAGGTACTGACATACAAGACATCGCCGAGCCCCCAGGAGACCGCCAAGTTTCCCGCCGCCAGGTAACCGGCGAGCGAACGATTGCCCCAGGTGAATCCAGGGGGATTAGGTAAAATCGCTCCTCCCTTAGGGGAGAGCCAGGTTCGGCCGCCATCACGGCTGCGTGCGATCGCAGGAGCAAAATCAAAAGCGAGCACGCCGTTGAGTGCGTCTTCGAATCCAACCACGAGGTGATGCGGATTGGTTGGTTGTGAGGCGATACTGGGTTCGACTTGCGGCCGCAACAACGTCTCAGGGTTGATGTTCACGCGCTGATTGAGGCTTGAGGTTTTTTCAAGCAACGCTCGACTTTGGACGCGAAACTGAGGCAGCGGAGGAACCACCCGAGTCACCGATGAGGGAGGAGGCACGGGCAGCGACGGCGGACTTTTCGCAAACGCGCTCTCAAGACTACATACTCCTAGGGTAAGAAAAAAGCTTCCCCCGATGATGGCGATATCATCGAGAAAGAAAAGCCTTTCCCGCATAGCCAAGCCAAACCACCTCTTCTTTTCCTTTCCACGACACCCACTTTTCATAAATCCCACCTCCTCCACTGGAAAAGCCGCAAACATGTAACCGCCGCTCGCTCAAGTGACGGGTTTAAACTTCGGCACTGAGATGTCTTCAGTCCAGTCCTCAAAGGTAACCTCAACCGGCATACCAATATGAACTTTTTCCGGTACACAGCCAACGATGTTACTCATCATCTGCGGCCCTTCGGCAAGCGTGATGAGAGCAACGACGTAAGGGACATCGGCCGCGAAGGCTTGCGTAACCGGGCGGTACACGACGGTAAAGGATAGCACCGTGCCCCGGCCTGTAGCCTTGACCCATTCCACCCGATCACTCATACAGCTCGTGCAGTACAAGCGTGGATAAAACTGAAAGTGATCACACGCGGCACAGCGTTGAATATGCAGTTCATGCTTCTTGCAACCACTCCAATAGGGTTGGGTTTCCCGTGTAGGAGTGGGAACCGGTTTTCCCCCTGGCGCAGCCATTACCCTCTCTCCTTTCCGAGGATCATCGCGCAGTGGGTTGACATGATACCCCCCTGGCCGTGTACGAGCGCAATCTCTGCGCCTTTTACCTGACGGGGACCGCACTCCCCACGCAGTTGATGCACCGCCTCAGTAATCGAGAACAGCGACCCCGGATGTCCCGGATGACAGTGAGACATCAACCCGCCATGCGTATTGACTGGGAGTTCGCCACCGAGTTCAATGCGTCCGCCTTCCACGAACCGCCCGCCTTCACCCTTCGGGCAAAACCCCAGGTCTTCCAACTCGATCACGACGACTGGCGTAAAACAGTCGTAGAGTTCAGCCACATCAATATCCTTTGGCCCCAGACCGGCCATAGCATAGGCCCGTTCGCCGGCTTCTTTGGCGGCCGAAGTCGTCAGGCTCTGCGCTTGACTGATATGCTCGTGCGAGTGTCCCTCGCCGACGCCGAGCATATAGACAGGTCTCGGCTTAAAGTCCTTCGCCCGCTCTGCTGCGGTCATCACCACCGCTGCCCCGCCGTCAGAAACGAGGGAACAATCAAGGAGATGCAGAGGATGGGCAATCATCTTTGAATTGATCACGTCATCGACCGTGATGGGTTGACGCATTTGCGCGGCCGGGTTCAGCGCGGCATGTTTTCGACAAGCTACAGCCACCGCGGCGAGCTGTTCACTGGTTGTGCCGTAGGCGTGCATATGCGCCTGAGCCAGCAGCGCATAGAAGCCGGGGATGGGTGGACCATAGGGGCGCTCAAATTGGGCATGGCCGGCGGTGGACATAACCTCGATCGCCTTATCGCGCGAGAGACCGGAGAGCATATTGTCAGCCATGGTGATCAGCACCGTATGGCAGATCCCGGTTGCAATCGCGGAAGCCGCATGATGCATGATTGCCAGCGTCGTCCCCCCACCGGTAGCGACGTTCAAGCAGTAGCGCGGGAATATCTGCATGTACTCGGCGATCATCTCAGCGTGATAAAGATACGGCTCGACAAACGAGTTGCAGGTGATGAGTCCATCGACTTGGTCTTTGGTGATCCCCGCATCTTCGAGGGCGAGTTTCGCCGCTTTGACATAGAGTTGGACCGCACTGAGATGCGGCACTACACCCACTTCCGTATCGGCGGCACCGACAATCGCCACCTTGCCGCGGAGCGAGTCCATTTGTATCCCCTCCTTCGTCCTGATCTACCGGTGCTATTGAGCGCGACAGGCGTATACTATCTGCTCTCCCTCGCCCCTGCAAATCCACTATTCAGCCACTCAGTACAGCCGCAGGGAAAGTGCTGGACCAGACAATCGTAGGGCGCGCACAGCGCGCCCTATCATGACGAGATCCCCTTCATCCTATGCAACAGAATCTATGCGACCGCACTTAGTCCCCTACCCCTGGGCCGATTTTCTGGCGCTTTATCAGGAAATCTGCTAGGGAGGCGAAGATATAGAGGAGGGAAGCAATGGCAACGATGTATCGTGCCGAGGTGATCGGCTCATTACTCCGGCCGGGCTACTTGAAAGATGCCCGCAAAGTCTGGGAAGCAGGCCAGCTCTCGACGCCCGAGTTCAAGCGGATCGAAGACCGGGCCGTGAATGAAATGCTGACACTTCAGGAAACGGCCGGTGTTGATATCGTCACTGATGGTGAAATGCGCCGTACCCATTTTGTCGGCCCCCTCTGGGATGTGTTAGAGGGCTTCTCGGCTATCCCTGCACCGGTCGTGCAGTGGCACGAGCAGTCGCCAGATGAGGTCATCGAGCGACGCATCCCTGCTTGCGTCACCGGCAAGTTGCGCCGTCGCCGTTCCCTGACCATGGAAGAGTTTGCCTACGCGCGTGGCAGAACCGACAAGCCACTGAAAATGACGCTTCCGAGCCCGTTAATGCTAGCGCTGTGGTGGTCGCCCGAACATTCAACGGTTGCTTACCGCGATGCCTTTGCCCTCTTCGCCGACGCGGTCGATATTCTGCGCCAGGAAGTAAGCGAATTAGCCAGTCTTGGCTGTACCTACATTCAGATCGACGCCCCGGAACTCGCCACGCTTGTGGACCCATCGCACCAACAGGGCACGTTTGCGGCGCGAGGGATTGCACCCGAACGTATTTTGACTGAAGGGCTCGAGCTGATGAATGCCGTGGCTGATGCACCAGGAGTGACTTTCGGTCTACATTTGTGTCGCGGGAATAACCAGGGACGGTGGATGGCCCACGGCGGCTACGAAGCTATTTCCAAGCAGGTCTTTCAGCATGCATCTCGCTATGAGATATTCTTACTCGAATATGACAATTGGCGTTCAGGTTCGTTCGAGCCACTTGCCGACGTCCCACGCGATAAGCAGGTCGTCCTTGGTCTGGTGTCATCAAAAACCAATACCCTCGAACCAACCGAGGGTCTCATCGCACGCATTGAAGAGGCCAGCCGTTATTTCCCGCGTGAGCAGATGGCGCTTTCTACGCAGTGCGGCTTTGCTTCAGTGATGCAAGGCAATCCGATCGCCGAGGCGACCCAAGTGGCAAAGTTGCGGCTAGTGGCAGACACGGCCCACCGGATGTGGGCTGGCAATTAGTGGTTGGCACGGACACGAAAGCCACCGATCCTTTCCGTGGTTCTGCTTGACACTCTCCTTTGGCTCTTGCAAGGTATGAATACATGAAGGAGGGTGTGAGCATGACAGACACCACCACAACGACGGAGCGTATCGATTGGAAAGAGGTCAGTGACAAACTGCAAAACCTGCTGCGCCTCCGTACGTTGCCGGTAGGCATGAAGCTCTGTGAAACCGTCGAGGAGATGGAAGCGATTCCCAAGATCCGCCGTCCGAAGAAGCATCACACGACCTGTCAGATTGTGACCCAAGCACGTCAGGTCGGCTGGACGGTCGGGGTAACGATCGACAACCTGATGCCCGGTAACTGTGGTGCCGTGATTGGACTGATTCCGGTGCCGCCGGATACCCTCGACGGCACGCGCATGGCCGGTGTGTGGTTCAAAGATAAAGAAGAAGCAGCCAAGCATCAGGAAGCCATGTTCCGTGTTGCGCCGGGGAAGTATCACGCTATGGCGGTCTCTCCGCTGGCCTCTGGCCGCCTCGATCCGCCGGATATCGCGCTGATCTATGGCACGCCGGGGCAGATGATTCTGTTTATCAACGGTCTGCAATGGAAGGGCTACAAACGCTATCAATTTGGCGTCGTGGGTGAGAGTGCTTGCTCAGACTCGTGGGGTCAGGCATTGGCAACCGGCGAGCCCTCGCTGTCAATCCCGTGTTATGCCGAGCGCCGCTATGGTGGAGTCGCTGACGATGAAATGCTGATGGCGCTGCGGCCACAACTCCTGCCCAAAGTCATCGAAGGCCTAGAGATGCTTTCCAAGGCAGGACTGCGCTACCCGATCCCGAACTATGGGATCCAAATGGACCCGGGTGAGGGACTATCGGTCAGTTATCCGAGTACCGGAAAGCCGTAGAAACGATACTCCCTTTTAACACTGCATCGGCTCCTTTCATCAAAGACTCACTTTAAGTCACGTCCTCAACGAAAACGCTTCTGCATGTGGAACGACTTGCCGCCCACACGGTTGGTGAGTTCGCCAATCACGACAAAGTCGAATCGTTCATACAGTCGCTTCGCTGGGTTCGTCGCACGAACACTGAGATACACCGCAGAATAGGATATAGCAGCGGCATTGAAGAGCTGAGTCAGGAGTTGAGCGCCAATACCTTTGCCAATGCATGACGGAATGACGGCAATAGTCAATTCTGGGGTCCCATTCTCAATATCGTCACAGTTCTTTTCTGCTCCGACAAAGACCCGTAGCCAGGCGGCGCCGACTAATTGGAGGGTGCCAACCTCGTACGCGATCACACCGAGATCGCCAGGGTGTCCCCAGTGAGTGACATATTTGGCCAGGAATGGGTCGTTTCTGGCTTTTTCGACCGAACCATCAGGTTCCTCACCCAGGTGCGCTGCGTAATACAACATCTCCCACAAGAAGGGCTCATCAATGGGAAAAACCGGACGGAACCGACAATTCATAAGGTCCTCCTATCGCAAAAGAAAAAGGGCTGCGACTTTCACCGCAGCCCTTCGCGAAACAAAAGGCCGCAGGGAGTATGCTTCGCCTGCGGCCTATGAACGTTGCCTGTTAGTACAGTGTCTCGCTCAGACGCCGCGCAACGAAGCGCTCGTACGCACGTGACGGCGAATACGAACGGCTTTGCTCACGGAAAGTCTGAAGAGCACACTGAGTGTCATCGGAGAAAGGTATACGTTCGTCGAGAGGCAGAGTCAACCGCATATTCTCCGCAACAACCCATCATTCGATTAGGAAAATATAGCTGTTTTTCGCTCCCCCTCTCTCGCTCTCTTTCCCGCCAGGGGAGAGAGGATAAAAAAGGGTTCACACAAGCTCCTGATGCGTCTCGACAACTCGCGATACGATGCCGTACTCGATCGCCTCGTCTGCATTCATCCAGAAGTCGCGCTCCATGTCGGCGAGCACCCTCTTGAGCGGTTGGTCCGTCTGTTTGGCAATGACGCGGGCAATGCGCTCTCGTGTTCGCAGAATCTCCTTTGCCTGAATAGCGATGTCCGTTGCTGGCCCGCCTGCTCCACCACCAGGCTGATGGATCATAAAGCGCGTGTTCGGCAGACAAACCCGCCGATCCTTCGGTGCCGCAAGAAAGATATGGGTGCCGGCGCTGGCCACCCAGCCGGTACCAATCGTCGTCACCGGTGCGCGTACGAATCTGATCATGTCATGGATCGCATCCCCAGACTCTACATGGCCTCCGGGTGAAGAGATCAGGACGTTGATGGGCGCCTCCGATTCCTGAGTGAGGGCAATCAATCGCTCGCAGGTGGCACGCGCGACAGAGTGGTTAATCTCACCGAAGACAAGCACAAAGCGAGATTTGAAAGAAAGCTGCTCCGTAATACTCTCTGCTCTCTCAATCTTCTCTGGTTTGTCTTCTTTTGTATCCATCCAATGCGTCATGGATTTTCCTTTCTGTAGAACAAAGCGTTATAAATTCTTGAAGGCTTCCTGATAGCGGAGGACTCCATCCTTTCCGGCAAGATAACCAGATTGTAGTTCCAACACCATAAACGCTTCTTCAGGAACCTCATATTCGCAACTGATCCCATTCCTCCTTTATCCTATTCCCCATTTTTGGCCGCTTCCCCTACCCTAACTACTGCTCCAGGGGATTCGGTGCGAGTTAGGCGCACCATTGTGTCAAGCAGATGCTCAAGGGCGGCAGTCGGGTTTTTACACAGCCCGGTGTGCACGGGCGAAATCTGAATCATGGTGCTACGGGTGGCGCTGAGCCAACGGAAACGTTCTCTCTGGGAGAGTTGACCAATCGGCCCTGCCTGTTTTCCGCCAGTACAAATAGCGGGGATAGTTGCGAGGTGAACCCGGAGAGCGTCGATATCCAGGGTCGCATCAAGTGCCATCAGTCGCTGCTCATCTAGGGCAATACGGGCTTCAAGGAATCCGCGAGCCGGGCACGAGACTATCACGCCGACATTGACGAACTCTTCACGTTCGACCTTGGGAACGACGCGGATTATAGCGTAATCATACGTACAGTGATCGCGCACGGACCGCTTCCTCCAGGAAACTATGCGGTGGCTCTAACCGGCTTAGCAAGTACTCCAGGTACGCATCCCGGTGCTGAGGGTGCCCACCGAATAAGGAGTCTCCAACCAGCCAAGCGTCGGGAATCAGTTTCACTATGTTCTCAATGATGCCTGAGGTGAGCCGCTCTGTCATCTTTGAGTCTACATCCCGGAGAGAGTTGGCGAACTGAAGGAGGACGTGGTCTTTGATCATGGGAAAAGAGTCGCGGCTGCGTTCGAGAGAAGGGTTCCGGGTGTGGTGGAAGTACAGGGCTGCCCCGTGATCGATGAGCCAAAGCCGTCGATGCCACATCAGCATGTTCGTGTTGCGCGGCGTACGGTCGACATTGGTCACGTACGCGTCGAACCAGACAATCGAAGACGCCAGATCCGCGTCAGGCTTCTCTGCTACCGGGTCAAACATCACGGCGCCAGGCAGATAGTCGAGCGCCAGATTCAAGCCAGCACTCGCCCGTATCAGGTCTTGGATCTCCTGGTCGGGCTCAGTGCGGGCAAGTTCGGGATCGAGGTCAACAAAGACGATCTCAGGCACTGGCAGCTCTAATACACGGGCGATCTCCCCCGCCACTAACTCCGCGATGAGCGCTTTGGGTCCCTGACCCGCGCCGCGAAACTTGAGCACATACATGCCATCATCATCGGCTTCGACGATCGCGGGCAGAGATCCCCCTTCGCGCAATGGAGTGACATACCGTGTGGCACTTACTGTTCTCATGCTCATCGTCTGCCGAGTCCTCTTCGAGAATCAGCTACTCGCTCAACGTAGAGGATATTTCGGCGTATAAAAACTCCCACCGAGGGGACAACCTCCTGCCAGAGCCCTTCGAGCGAACTGACTGACTGTGTAAGCTGCTCTACCGTTGCGCCAGGATGAGCCAAGATGTGAGTGACTCGTGTCACATACCTAAGACAGCCCAGGGACTTTCGGCAAGGCTGGATTCATATAATCCCAGGGTTGGGCGCGAGCAGGAAATAGGAAACGTTGCGGCATTGATGACCTTCACTCATCTGCAGTTCGTCCCGTGAGAGCCATTGCCGAAAGCTGCTAACATCGCAACGTCCTTGAGTTCGTCCTGCCGAAGGCATCGGAATCGGCGGTCAGAGAAAGTAGCTGTCGTGACGGAGGCAGATGTCCGTCCACTCCTCGTCGCTGAACCGACGACCTGCGGCGAGTTCGGCGAGTGCTTCGAAGTACGCCTCGCGCGGCGCGCCGGGGGCGAACAGAATCAGCAGCGATGCCGGCTCGCCGGACTCGTTGCGAAAGGCGTGCACTCCACCCTCGGGCACGTACAGGAAATCTCCCGCAGTCGTATCGATCCAGCGCTCTCCGTTGAACAACCGCACCGTCCCGGACAGGATGAAGAACGACTCGGAGATGGTCTTATGGAAGTGCGCGCTCGGCCCCGATGGCTGCGGTCCCATGTCCCATCGGTACAAGCCGAATTGTCCGTGCGTGGACGCTCCGGTGGCCAGGTAGCGCACCATCGTGCTCGAACCGATCGTCAGCTCGGGCTCCTGGTCCGCCGGACGGTACACCGCGCTGCTCTCACCCTTGTCACCAAGATAACGGGCATCCGGATACGACATCTGTAACTCCTTTCTGGTCTTGTTACCCAACAGGCATCAGTCATCGAGGAAAAGAAAGGCCGTCCCTGTACTCAACGGAAGTCACCGGCGTGGTCGATCACCCATTGGCGGAATGTCCGTGCCGGCGCGCCTGTGATCTCTTCCACTGCAGGCGAGACCGTCTCTGGTTCTGTTACCAACCTGGCCCAGTATGTAAGCGCGCCCTCCACGACCGTGGGCGGCAGCCAGGTGAGCAACTGCGGCCGCATGGCCTCTGGCGAGAGCTCCTCGAAGCGTAACGGGCGGCCGAGCACCTCGCCGATAATGCGCACCTGCTCGACCTGGGTGAGCGACTGCGGTCCGGTCAGGAGATATTTCGCCGCGCCATGCCCGTCGCTGGACAGCACGCGTGCCGCCACGGCCGCGATATCCTGCTCGTGAATCGAAGCCCTGGCACACGCGCCATAGACCCAGCGCACGACCCCCTCGGCGCGGATCTGCGGCGCCCACCACAGAGTGTTAGTCGCGAACCCGCCGGGGCGGAGAAAGGTCCACTCCAGCCCGGACTGCTCGATCACCTGCTCAATGTCGGCGTGGAGCGCGTTGATCGGATCGGGCTGCTGTTTGAGGTCATCGCGTACGCCCAACGAGGAGAGGAAGACGAGGCGGCGCGCGTGTTTTCTCATCACGTCCAGGACCGCGGGCGCGCAGTCGGCCGCAAGGCCGGGCCACAACAGGAACACGGCATCGACCCCGTTGAGGCACGCGTCTAGGGTGTCCGGGGCGGACAGGTCACCGCGCACGACCTCGACGTTGCCCGGTAGGTCGGCGGAGTCAGGGTTGCGGGCCAACGCACGGACCGCAGCGCCTGTGCGCAGCAGCTGGGGCACGACGTGGCGACCGACATTGCCGGTCGCCCCGGTAACTAGAATCACGCGGTGTCCTGATTGGCCGCGAACGTTCTCGCTTTCCTTGTGGTCGGTGATGCTCATGAGAGTTCTTCCTGTTAAAGGACGGCGAAACAGAGCAAAGCGATGTGTCGGTTATCCCAGTGCGCGAAGCGAACGAACGAAAACATCTTGTTAGGCGTTCTGAGTCTCCTTCTTGAGTAATGCCTGAAGAGGATTCAGGAACTCTTCCAGTTCCTCCCACCGTACCTCCAAAGCTTGGCGCGTAGATGTTCTCGCCACTATTTCCAGTCTTATGCCGTCCGGGTCCGCAAAGAAGATCGCGTAGTACTCGGGATGATACTCAGGATACCGTCGTGGTTCGCTTACCTCGATCCCCAAGGCTCTCAATTTAGCGAAACATACGTCTACGTCGGCGGCAGTCTCGACCTGAAAGCAGAGATGATGCAGCCCGGGGGCATAGGGGTCGTGGGGTTGCCTGGTTTTTGCGGGCCGCAGTGTTAACTGAAATTGGGGTCCCAAGTAATGGGCGTGGGGCTCTCCGGCAATGATTTTGTCGCCTTTGTGTTGCCCGAGTGCTCGCATGACGGCATCGTAAAAGGCTTCCGACCGCGCGAAATCGGACACCGCGAGGTAAATATGATCGATTCGTTTTAGCATATCGTGTTGTGGTAACGTTTAACGCCACACGTGAGGCGTGAGCGGTTAGCGAGTCACCTCCGTGCGGATGTTAGAGTAGCTTTTCGTAGAGAGACACATCTTCACCATTGTATGTGACCTGCTCCATGAACTGCCAATTCTGACGCTCAAGGATACGGTTGGCTGTGCTCGTGCCACAGTAAATGCGAGAACAACCCAGGCTTCTCGCGATGTCTTCAAGAGCGCGGACAAGGGCAGCGCCGATGCCTCTCCGCCGATACATGGGACTCACCAAACCCGCCGCTACCCACGGACTTAGATGGACATGCGTGCTAATGGATTCCGCCTTCAGCGCTGCGACGCCGCACAATTCGTTCTCATAAAAGGCAACTACGCCGACGGGTAACCTATCCCGGTTGGTGTATGCCACAAGATCTCTGTGAGCGTCCCCTGGGCCGGCTGGTCCGTAGTACGACTCCCACTCCGTCTCGAACCATTCCTGGAGAAGGGGTAAGACCTCGGGGTGGTCCGCGAGTTGTTCTATGCGAAGCTTGGTGACCATATTCTTCGCGCACTAACTTGCATGAAGCCGCGCCGCGAAGCAGCGTCGGTTTGAATGAATGGTTAGAGGGCATCAAAAACCGGCTCACAGCGGACCTCGGTCCTAACCGAGTTGGCGATAAAACATTCTCCATGAGCGAGATGATGTATTGCTTCGATATCGGACTTGGACGGGAGTTTTTCTCCGCTGAACTGCACGTTGGGCCGAAGGGTCACCAGCGACATATACAACTTACCAGCATCGTTCTTGGACATTACCCCGACTGCAGCATCCGTATACTTGTCGACAACGAATTTTCGTTTTGCCGCGATCGATAAGAACCAGAGCATGTGGCAACTGGACAATGACGCTACTAACATTTCTTCCGGGTCAACTGCCGATGTGTCCGAGTAGGGGGCAGGAACAACGTGAGGTGAAGATGATCCAGGCACGTCAACGCCTGCATCGAAACGTACAGTGTGTCTGCGGCTGTACTTGTTGCTCAGAAAGTCTTGCTCCCCACGTATCCACGTAATTTCAGCGATGTATTCAGCCATGATGCTCCCCAATTCCTATTCAACTGCGTTGCCTGTTCCTAGTAGCAGAAACAGGTTCCTATGAGTAGACGCAAACGTCTATTGGAACCGTTGACAAACAATGGACCCGTCTCAGCCCACCGCTTAAAACACCCGGTAGTTGAGCAGTGCTTGATACAACGAGAACGCGACCGTTCCGCCGAGTACCAACAGGGCGGCCATGAGCACTGCCACGGCGATGCGTTCTGCGGTGATCGCCCGTCGCGCCCAGGTCTCCGCCCGTTTCCACATCAACGGCTGGCGCTGCACATGTTGCGGATGTGTCCGCAGTGCGGGATATTTCACCCCGACTGTCAATTGCCCAATCTTCTGGCTTTGCATGACCGCACCTCCTGAGAAATTTTGTCGCACTTTGATTTGATACGCTACGTATCGTAATTAAAAGCAAGGGACGTGCCAGCTCTTTTTTTGCAACAGACCAAAAGGAATAGAGGTGGAAGCAAAAGCGCACGGATTAGTGCCATGGCGAGAAAGTTTTTTTCTTACGGAATGTTACGCGCGGGAGATTTCAGACTGACGCTTCTCTCCCTCGGCAAGTGATGATCAGGTCTCTTTTTTCCTGAGGCGGGGTGTGCTGAAACGCCCCAGGTTTCCTTGTTCGCCCAGTCTTACTTTGATACGGTACGTAGCGAATCTATATATGGGGTCCACGCATGAAGAGATCTTTGCAACACAACGCCGCCGTGAGTGTCGGTGAAAAACCACGACCTGGCCGCCCACGCAGCGCGGAATGTCATGACGCTATTCTCACCGCCGCCCTCGAATTGGTCGAGGAAGTGGGCTTTGCCGCGCTGACGATCGAAGGCATTGCGGCACGCGCCGGCTGTGGCAAGACGACGATCTACCGCCGCTGGCCCAACAAGGCCAGTGTGGTCATGGATGCGTTCTTAGCCTCGACCGCGCCAGAGATCTCGTTCCGCGACACTGGCTCAACGCGCGAAAACTTTCGTCGCCAGTTGCGGGCAGTGGTCAAGGTACTAGCGGGTCCTCCAGGGCGGATCATTGCGACAGTGATCGGCGGCGGGCAACTGGACCCGGAACTGGGAGAAGCGTATCGTACGCGCTGGCAGGCTGGCCGTCGGGTGGAATCGCGGCAGACGCTCCAACAGGGAATCAGTCGCGGCGAATTGCGCAAAGACACGAACGTGGACCTCGTGCTCGACGCCTTGTACGGTCCCCTGTACTATCGCCTGCTCGTCAAGCATGCGCCGCTGACGCCGAGCTACGCCGATGCGCTGGTGGACTTGGTGTTTCCCGGGTTGGAGGTGTAATCTCGAAGTGGATTGCAGTCGAGTTCATTACCGCCTGTGTCCGTTGACTCTCACTGAGAGGGATCAATCTCGCGTCTCAATCTTTGTAGGGACTGATCGTGCTTTGCACTACTCCACGGTGAGCAGTTCAAGGACATGCCCGTTGGGGTCGCAAAAGTACACGCCGCATCCGCCGCCGCGATGGTTGATCTTCATGTCCTCCCGGGAGTAAGGCCCGCTGCCGTAGACGAGGGTTGTGTCAGGATTCGCCCCAACCAGCAGTGAAGTGAGCCGTGGCCTTTCTTCGTCTCATTTATGCCGCCGCTAAAGAAGTCAGAAGAACACGAGTACGGGCGGTGTAGAGCAACCGTCGTTGCGCAAGCGATACTACTCCGTTCGGGTATGAACGCGGGCGCAGGAAGTTCCGCACTTCCTCATGCACGCGACAAAACCGCGTGGCTGATGTTACACTCTTAAAGCCAGTCATCGGCCGGATCCGCTGTTTGATTCCTCGATGGTCCTGCTCGATGGTCTAATCACAAATGACAAATTTTGCGTGGTGCGTCGAACGCGCCTCCAGTTAAGTTGGTCACGGCTTCCTTGGGCCTTACGGGTTGCTAGGGTCACTGCGGGTAGAAGTGGAGAATCCCTCCCACAAGGAGGGAGCGATGCGACGTCAGTGGACCGTGCGCCGCAGCACACGAAAAGATCCAGACGGGCAGCACCGATGGGACCGCGCCTATCAGCAGCTCCTGGCCTGGACCACTCAACAACCCGCAGAGGAGGCGCACGAAGAGAAGCGGACGTGTCAGCCTCCGTCACTGGAGGTGAACCATGAGAGTCGCGCTGTATGGGAGAGTCTCTACCCAGCGCCAAGCACAGACGCAGAGCCTGGAGCAACAACTCGAACGCTTACAGCTGTACGCTGCCCAGCAAGGCTGGAGCGTACCAAGTGAGCGCGTGTTCCGGGATGATGGGTATAGTGGGGCTTCACTCAAGCGTCCAGGCTTGGACCAGTTGCGAGACGTAGCGGCTGCTCGGGAGCTTGATCTCGTGCTGAGCACCGCCCCAGATCGACTAGCACGCAACTACGTCCACCAAGTCCTCTTACTGGAGGAGTTGGAGAAGTATGGCTGCCAAGTACAATTCCTCGATCGTCCCATGAGCCGTGATCCCCACGACCAGTTGCTGCTGCAGATTCGCGGGGCGGTGGCGGAATACGAGCGCAGTCTGATCACCGAACGTATGCGCCGCGGGCGGCAACGCAAACTGCAAGCCGGCCTGTTGTTGCCGTGGACACGGCCGCCCTATGGCTACCGTGTCGATCCCGAACGGCCTCGGGATCCGGCTGGAGTACGGATCGAAGAGGCCGAGGCGGTTGTGGTCCGCGAGATGTTCGCGTGGTATGCCGAGGAAACCCACAGCCTCTTCTCGCTAGCGAGACAATTGCAGCAGCGTGGCATTCCGACGCCGAATGGGCTCACTCGATGGAACCTCGCCACCGTGCGGGCGCTGTTAACAAACCCGGCTTATCAAGGTCAGATCTATGGCAACCGCTGGCACCGGCGGGGCTCTCTTGAGCGCCGTTCCGCTACAGTGCCCAGTAAACATTCGGCCTATACCCGAGTCAACGCTCCACGAGAGGAATGGACGTTTGTGGCGCAGATTCCCGCGCTGGTCAGTTCAGAAGTCTTTGACCGTGTACAGACCAAACTCGCCACGAACCGCCGCTTCGCACGACGCAATAACACGGCGCATCCTTATCTCCTACGGGCTTTAGTGAGTTGCGGGGTCTGCGGCTTGGCTTGTCTCGGACGCAGTACGATCAAGGGACATCGGTATTATTCGTGCACGGGAAAGCTGCCCGCGCTGTACTCCCGACGTGACCAGAAGTGCCCCGCCCGCTTGAGCCCTGCGGTCCAGCTGGACGAACTCGTGTGGGCGGATCTCTGTCTGCTCCTCACTCACCCCACCTCGATCACCCAGGCCCTTGAGCGTGCGCGGGGAGGCAATTGGTTACCGCAAGAACTCCACGCGCGCCGCGAGGGTCTCCGTCGTAGCCAGGGCAGTCTCTCGCAGCAACTGGAGCGCCTCACCGAAGCCTATCTCGCGAGTGTCGTCTCGCTCGAGGAGTATCGCCGTCGCCGGCAGGATCTGGAGCGCCGCGCCCACGGGCTCGCTGAGCAGCAGCGGCAGTTGGAGACGCAGGTCGATCGCCGCCAGGAACTCGCCGGGCTGGCCAGTGGGATTGAGGATTTCTGTCGACGGGTTCAGCACGGACTGACCACGGCAACGTTTGCGCAAAAACGGCAGTTAGTCGAGTTGTTGATTGATCGTGTCATTGTCACGGATGGCGACGTCGAAATTCGCTATGTAGTGCCTACCCACCCGCGAGCGGAGCAGATCCGGTTTTGTCATTTGCATTTAGACCATCGAACAGGACCACCGCAGAGTCAAACAAAGAGTGAGACCAATGCTGGGATTTAAGCGCTTCGCCCACGCCGCCATCACGCGCTCTGGGATCGAGTTAAGCCACCAATTCAAGAAAGACCAATTTGACCTCTCAAGGCTGTGCTCCCCTCCATTCCGCACGCCACAGCTGTGGGAGGCAGGGCTGGCTGCCTGAGCGAGGCCTTTGGGATCTTCTATCGTCTTCAGTCCGTGAATTGCACCACAACCAAGTAGCATTCCCCTGAAAAAGGGTGCGCCCCAAACCGTACGTGAATCTCTCCTTCAGCTACGGCATTTCCTCTTGACAAAGTCCGTGTATCAATGTAGCTCTGCCCTCCGCGGGGGTTGAGAAGAAGGGGGCAAACCAATCGGCGCCAACAAATAAGGGAGTTCAGGTGCGCGCTGAAGAGACTGTCTCTCCAACGTCGGCCACATTTCGGCTCGCACGATTCCGGCTAACCTTGAAAGCCAGAGCACCGATTTTGCTCCCCGCGTACAAGGGGTCAGCGCGGCGCGGCGGATTTGGTCAGGTTTTTCGTCGCATTGCCTGCCTGGGCGCAGACCGTGGCGTTACTCACTGTTTGCTTGGCGATCGCTGTCCGTATCACTATATCTTCGAGACCCCACCACCTGCTGATAGTGTCGTTCTCAATAAAATACCAACCGCGCCCCAACCGTTTGTGATCGAACCGCCGCTGGAAAACAAGCGCAGATACGAACCCGGCGAAGAGCTGATTTTCCACCTTGTCCTGATTGGCAAAGCACTCGATTACCTGCCGTACTTTATTTACACATTCGACGAGTTAGGTCGTGTTGGTTTAGGAAGAGGGAAAGGAAACTACACGTTAGAGTCAGTCGACTGGATCGACGCTTCCGACGCAGCCGTTTCTGTGTACGACGGCAACAGGAAGGTCCTTACCGATTCTTTCCATGCGCTGTCTCTATCTCAACTCTCTGTCGGTTGCCCTTCCTTGTCTCAACTCTCAGTCACATTTCTGACGCCTACCCGTCTCAAATACGAAAACCGGCTTGCGGCTGACTGTGAGTTTCATGTCCTCTTCCGCAATCTGGTACGTCGCATCGCACTACTCGACTACTTTCACTGCGGTGGCGAGTTCCCACCCGAACGACGAGAGTTCGTAGAGCGAGCACGAGCGATCGAAACCATCGCTAGCGATCTCCGTTGGATCGACTGGGCGCGATATTCCAACCGCCAGCAGAACATGGTGCACATGGGTGGGTTTGTTGGGCAGGTCACATATTGTGGCGACTTCACAGAATTCTTTCCCTACCTACTCTTGGGCACGTACACGCATGTGGGTAAAGGAGCGACGTTTGGGTTGGGGGGGTATGAAATCAAGCGCTAAAGGTTTCTGTGAAAGAGTTTGGCAATGGTCATTACATTATTAGACATCGACCAGATTAAAACTTTTATCTATGCCGCCCCTGTGCTGCGAGCTATCCGAGGAAGCAGCAGCATGCTTGCGGACTTCAACGATCCCGAAGGACTTAACGGTGTAAAGCGACGTCTGCAGCAGACAGGGGGAACGTTCATCTACGCCGGGGGCGGATCTGTCCTGGCACGGTTCGACTCGAAGCCACAGGCCACAGCGTTCATTAAGAGCGAAAAGCAGAAGCTCAACGCCGCGACACATGGCGGGGCCACTCTCACCGGAGTCATTGAGGAAGTCAGCTCAAATGGGTTCGGTGCCACTGTTCTTCAGGCTCAGTGGAAGCTGAACCAAGCCAAGGCCCGCCGTGCTACAACCACGCAGTGGCCGCATCATTTCCTGCTGAAACCCTGTCAGGCCTGTGCTGCGCGTCCGGCAGAGAAGCGCAATGCCCATCGCGCACAGCTCGTCTGCACGACCTGTGATGGGCGGATTCAGCGAGGCGGAGAAGGACGTACGAACCGGCAGCGATTGCTTCGTACCTTTGTTTCAGAAGTAGGGGCAGCGTGGGAAGAGGCAGAGCTAGCCGCAGATCTAGAAGCGTTGGCAGCATCCTCGCGTGACTATATCGGGGTTATTCAAGCAGATGGCAACGCGATGGGCGAACGCATCCGGCGACTGGCGGAGCTTGGCGATGAAAAACTCTTCACGGATTTTAGCACGGAGTGCCGTGAGGCCACGGAGAATACGCTCCTCAAGGCCCTGCGTAGCGCTTATCCTTCTTCCAGGAGGATGAGAGAGCACGGTATATTCCCGTTTGAGTTGGTGATCGTCGGAGGGGATGATGTCACGATCATCACAACTGCAGACCGTGCGATCCAAATAGCCCTGGACTTTTGTGATGGCTTCACCACACAGATGCGAGCGTTTGCAAAACAGTGTGGACATTCAGACCTGGCAGTGGCGATGTCTGCCGGCGTGGTTTTTGCCCACAGCAGTCATCCTATGGTGCTCCTTGACGATTTGGCCGGGCAGTTATTGAAATCCGCCAAAGCTCGTAGCCGCCAGCTTGGCGACGACTCTCTCACGCCGACAATTGATTTTATGGTCGTTACTGCTTCATCAACGAATGACGTAAAAACGGTGCGAACAGAAGAATATCGTCGCGGTGGCGTAGGTGATCAACGACTCACTCAGCGCCCCTACACAACGACTGACCTACGGAAATTGCTCAGTGCGATCCGGAAGATGAAGTATCCAGATGGCGACGCCCAACCTTTCCCGCGCAATAAACTACAAGACTTATACGAGATTCCTTTTAACCTGCCTATGCAGGCTGAACTGGAGTACTTGTTTCTTCGCAGCCGCCTCGCGGACAGTGAACAGAAACCCCACCGCCTGATGCTTCGCAAGCTGGCCGAGGCAGGAGGTATGACAGCAAAGGGTATGGATGGTCCATGGCGTCATATTGAATTCGGGCCGACAGCTCCGGAAGGTGCGCCTTTTGATGATACTAACCTTGTTGATGCGGTTGAGCTGTACGATTTCGTATCGAAACCGTAATCCTCCTTGTCAAGCATTTGCGGGAAAACCCATGAGTGTTGTGAAACAGGTGACTGTCAGTTACTCGCTAGAAATGCAGAGCGATTTTCATGTCGGCAGTGGTATGGGCATCGCTGGCCTAGTGGACCGTGCGGTGAGGTGTCTGGCCAATGGAGAGTTGGTCGTGCCTGGTTCAACGATGAAAGGTCGTGTTCGACACCACTGCGAGCAACTGGCGCGAGCTTTCAAGTTGACGATCTGTGGCGGCCGAGCGGCAAATGCTGAATTGTGCAAACCACTAAATGATCGAGAGGCACAGTACCAGCTCTGTCTTATTTGCCGGCTCTTTGGCTCTGAGTGGTGGCCGGCGACGCTACGTTTTTCCGACGCGCGCCTTAGTGTCCAGCAGCGAGATCTAGTTCGTCAACAAAGGAGCGAGACCTCCGACCCCGCTTTCGATTATCAGGTCGCTAACCGTACGCGCACGCGAATGAATCGGATATTGCGACGCGCTGAAGAAGGCGCGCTTTTCACCTTTCAAGAGGGCATGGCAGGTCTGGTTTTCGAGGGTCATATCAGAGGAACTATACTTTGTCTCGGAGCGGAGGCTGCCGGACTCCCACTGGAGGTGCTGATGCTGGTGGCAGCATTGAGGTTGGTAGAGAGCCTTGGTGGGAAAAAAACCGTGGGTCTTGGCGCCTGCCGGATGGTGGTGAAACACGTAAGTGTTGAACGGGAAGTTGTAGAAGGTGAACTGGAGGATGTCCTCCGTGATGCTTTGGCAGAAGTAGAGTACTATGACCTTCACCGAAACAGCTGAGACTCACTCAATGCAGAGCTTCGAGATTGCAGTGCGGCTTCTCTCGCCAATCTGTCTGGCGGCGTCCGTGCCAGCAGGAAACCTCACCCGTACCCTCGACTATATCCCAGGCAGTACAATACGCGGCGCATTGGCAACACTCTATCTCGAATCCGGCAAGCCAGCTGACACCAAATTTGAACAACTTTTTCTCTCAGGCGACGTGACGTACGGCAACCTGTACCTGAATGGTGCAGCTCCTGCCCCGCTGTCGGCACGAAGTTGCAAACATGAACCAGGCTTTCTCCACGGCGATGCTGGGCACGGCGTTGTCGATTGGTTACTGCCTTCCTTTACTGAAATCTGGGGAAGGAGAGCCCAGCAGGCTGTGACTACTCCACAGCACGAAGGGTGCGCCCGGGTATATCGTAGCAACAAGTGTAACGCACCGATGGAAAGGTTCGCCAGCTTTTATGCACCCTTGACAAGCAAGCGCGAGAGCGTCGAGACATACAAACTCCGCCGAGTTCTAACTCGTTCGGCAATAGATGATCACCTACAGACCGTTGAGCAGGGACTGCTCTATTCGTTAGAGGTGCTTGATCCAACAGCATTAGGTTCCGCAGTGTTTCGTGGCACAGTGACGTGCGCTTCTCCTGCTGTCGTAGCAATTGCTCAACGAGAGGTGCTTGATCCAACTTTCGAGCAACAGGCAATGAGGCTGTTTATAGGTACAGCGCGCAGCCGAGGACTTGGTGAAATTGAAACAGTTGGGAGTCAAACACTTCTTACGCCATTTGCCCCACTATCTGAGCGGCTGCGCGCACTCAATCAGCGTCTACGCGATTGGGGGGTGAATGACGGACGCATGTACTTCAGCCTTACGTTACACGCCGACGCTATCATCCAGGATGAGTATTTTCATTTTCACAGTACGATTCCGACCTCTATTTTGGCGTGGGAAGCGGGTTTCAGCCAAGCAACTGCTAAGAGACTGAGACTGGATGGATGTTTCACCGCAACTCGTACGGTGTCAGGTTGGAACGCTGTGTTGCGCGTGCCGAAGAATGCTGTCACCGCGATCAAGATGGGTGCAGCGTTTCTCTACTCGATCGAAGGACTGACCAACCAAGAATTGCAAGATGTCATTGACAAGTTGACTCAGGTAGAAGCTTACGGCCTCGGTGCACGTCGTACCGAAGGCTTCGGCCGCGTTGTTGTCTGTGACCCCTTTCATCTAGACGCAGGAAAGGAACCGATATGACCGCAGGAGCGACAACAGCTGAGGGGCGACGGCTGGCCTTGCTATTACGCCGCCAGATCGCTCTCGAAAAAGATGTACTGATGGGAGTGGCAAGCGACCTTGTGAAGGGCCACTTCGTGAGCATCGAGCGCAACAGTAACATTCTGAGAGATGCCCAACTCAAAAACCTCGAAGGAGTGGCCTTTTCAGCTCTCAACCGAGCTGAGGTGATCAAATTTATCAATAAGCAAGCGGATAAGGATGGCGATCAGAAACCTGATAAGCAGAAGTGGGTTTTTAACGAACTGCATAAAAACCTTCTTGCACGGATGGCGCAGATTGCCGGACGTGACGCGAGGAAGACGGAAGGTGAGCCCGGTTCCAAAGACAGGATAGTAGCCAGTGTCAAAGAGAAGGCTAGTGCTTCACCAAGTATTCCTGAGAGCGTGGTCAATGCTTGGTTTATTGCCGAACGTGAACAGGAAATCCAGATGGAATTGTTACGTGAATTCATCTCTCATTTTGCTGTTTTCTACACTCTGCAGGCGTCAGAGAAACGTAGAGAGCTTGGTCTGGCGGGGAAGGGGGAAGAAAACGAATGACGCACGAACACCTCACAACACGCTACCGCTTCGCTGGTACTTTGGTGTTGGAGACCGGCTTGCACATCGGCAGTGGGCTTGGATCAACGCGTACCGATGCACTCGTGATACGCACGGCAGATGGTGAACCCTACATTCCTGGTTCCTCCTTCAAAGGAGCCCTGCGCAGCACGGTCGAACGTATTGCGCCGAATATTCCTCGTATCCGGTCATGCCAGTTGATTGAACATATCAACACTGATTGCTTGACTGTCACCCGTGTTTTGCAGGTGTGGTTACAAGAGGAGATCCGTGAAAACTGCGAAACCGCGCAGCGCACCGGGCAGGCATACCGACAAATCATCGATGGTGCTGCAGCACAGCGGCTGATCGAGCATGGCATCTGCACAGAACAGGATCTGAACACCCCTGCTTTTGCTCGCACTTTGCCATACCGTTTCATCGAGCGTACCCTCTGCGATACCTGTAAGCTCTTCGGGTCAACGTCGTTCGCCGCGAAGGTCCGAGTCGGCGATTTGCGCATCAAGGGTCCCTGGGTGGAGATGACTGAAATTCGTGACGGGGTCGGTATCGACCGGGATACCGAGACGGCAAAACCAAAAATCAAGTTTGATCTGGAAGTAGTGCCTGTGCAGACTGACTTTTCCTTTCGGTTGGACGCTGAGAACCTG
>Ga0187894_10000439_pt1 | contig 55956 bp, 42 predicted proteins | sample GBC1701081metaG_FD_136650 | JGI IMG/M metagenome (GOLD analysis project Ga0187894, IMG submission 136650) | White microbial mat communities from a lava cave in the Kipuka Kanohina Cave System on the Island of Hawaii, USA - GBC170108-1 metaG ...
AAACTGTTTTTATGGCTCTACGTATAGCACAATATGGCTTTGCTTGCAACCAATCATCCCCTACGGGGATGGCAAATTCATCCTCTGCCTAAAGTCAGAGGTCTTCTTTGCCGGCTAGATAAATTTTCTCTGCTGCCATCGTTTTATAAATTCAGGCAGATTTTTCTGGAAACGTAACCCTGTTGTCAGTGCCAATCGCTTCGTAACAGGCAGTGACCAATTCCACCGATTTATAGCCATCCAACGCCGTCACCAGAGCTGGTTCTCCGCTTTCAATCGAATCAATAAAAGCCTGGTCTTCTTGTACATATCCCCACTTTTCTTCCTTCGGAAGATAATGCATAGAGAGATTTCTATGCTTCCCTTGTAGCCCTTCACTAAAGGTAATACTCTCCATTTCGCGTGTCGCTATCGTCCCGTGATGGGAGAACACTTCTACGCGCTCAAAAGGAAAGAGCCAGCTTGCATCCGCTGAAGAAGCAAAGGTCGCGTGCATTCCACTGTGAAAACCAAGCAAGAGAGAAAAATCGTCAGGCTCTGCATACTCATGAGATGAACCAATGGCATCCATTCGCGCTACTTCTCCAAACAGATAACGCACCATATCAAAAAGATGGATGGTTGTTTCATAGAGGAAGCCGCCGGTAATTTGCGGATTTGCCACCCATTCGGGATTCAATAATTCGCCGCGATTCATCTTGATATGGGCGGAATGAGGTTGCAAACCTTCATCTAAGGTCTGTTTCAAACTTGCGTAAACCGGCGCGAATCGGCGGTTGTGTCCAACCTGAAATACTTTATCGCTTCGGGATACTGCCTCAAGGATGGTTTGCGCGTCTGCAAGGCTTGTCGCCATCGGCTTTTCGCAGAAAATATGTTTTCCTGCTTCGAGAGCAGACAAAGCGAGAGTTGTATGCTGGGTGTTCGGGGTGGCAATAAAGACCGCATCCGCCTTATCCAGCACTTCCTCGGCGCTTGCAGCAATCTGCGAATTGGTTGAGCGAGCTAATGATTGGGCGCGTTCGGTGGCGAGGTCGAAGATTCGGGTGATTTCAACGCGGCTGTCTCGGATCACAACGGCAGCGTGAACGCCGCCAATATATCCGGCTCCGATAATTCCTACTTTTATTTTGTTCATTATCTCTCCAGCAACGGATTGAGCTTTCTGCCAGTCCCTATCTGCTCATCTGGTTGCGCAAGAGTATAATGACTTATGCGGCTATTGAAAATGTAAAGAGCATTATGATTGACGGCGCACCTTCGTCAGTGAACTTGGCGCATTTAGGTTCGCTTCCTGATCAACACCGACGCTTAAACGAATAACTAATTCGCCTCCCAGCCACGCCGTAACTCCTATGTGCTGAATATCTGCATTTGCCTACATCAGCCGTGAGTTTTGTATCCCCTTTTGCACTGAGCAACTAATGTACCAGGTGCAGCGAATCCGGTTATAAGGTGTTCTATAAATAAACACCACTGTACGAACTCAGTTCATCTCTGCTTGCCAATAGATAGATTTTGATACAAAAAGAGCCTGAAACGAATGGCACAAGGCTTGCTCTGTCTATAGACAATCTTAGATTGATTGACCCAATGTAAGGTGACACGTTTTGCACAACAAGCTTCGGTTTGTAGAAATACAAACCGAAGCCCTTCTTTTTTTTAGCCTCTTTTTAAGACTGATTCCTTGCACAAAGAAGGGCTGAGATTTCGAGTCAAATAAGGCTATCGGCTATAACGTAGTGCATGGGATACAGCAGTTTGGGAAAGTTGTTTTTCAAAGAGTTGAAAATCTTTTGCCGCCTCTATCATAGGCGTAAAGGGAAGTCGGACAAGCTCGCCCTCACGTAATTCCAAATCCCACATCCCCATCTGTGTCCATAAATCCCGTTGGTGCCATTCCGGCATCCCAAGAATCGGATATAAACAGACACCCTGCAAAGGAATTTGTGATTCGAGAACGATTTTAACCTCATGAATCAGTTGATTCATCCAGATGGGGCGCAGATCGCCAACCTGACTCGTCTCCGTAAGCAGAATTGTCGCGCCATATCGCTGCCAAACATCATCAAGTAACCGGCTCAAACTACAATGACGCGGATCCGCATCCTTCAGCGCCTCTCCCTCTTTGCCCATTTCCCATTGATTCGTCCAATAATAATTAACTCCAACTATATCAAGATGGGTACGGCTACCACCCAATTCCGGCGCTAATTTGCCACTTAACATATCCCACGCTTGATAGACCGCATTCTGATTGAAGGCATCGGCTTCTGCCTGCAAATCAGGGCGGTCAAGCGGGGCGCTGACATGGCAAATCGGATCTACAGTAACGATACGCGCTCGGCGACAGGCGGCGCGTATGGCGTTGATGCCCTGAATGGCGGCTTTCACTAATTGCACCTTTAGTTCATAGCCACGCCCAATGGCATAGGGAGCAAATAGCCCAACCTCGCCCGCCGCCCACGAGAAGTAAGAGGGTTCATTAATCGGCGTGAAGTAGAGAATGCCGGGAACATTTTCGCTAATGTAAGTTGCTGTCGCATAACAGTACCCGGCAAAACGCTTTGGAAAGTCTTGGGAAAAGAGGTCTATGAAATCAGGATAACCGAAATGGAACAGGTCGAAGATGATTTCGATAGTATACTTCCGGCTGGCGTTTATGAACGGTTCCAACGATGAGAAATCGTAAAAATCCTTGCGATCAACCAATGACCAGCGCACGGATTCGCGTACCGCACGAATGCCAACTTCAACCAGCCGCCGATAATCTTCATCTGCAAAGCGGTCGTGTTGAGTTGCTTCTACCTGGTCAATCCACTGACGATGAAGGTTGTATCCGGTGCTTCCTTCAAATCCGGCTAAAAGAAAACTATTAAATAGCATAACTCAAACAAATTGAAACCTCAGTAACTGTCAACCGTAATCTACTCCTTCGATTTTGTAATGAGTATGGACAACCAGAGCATGCAAAACGCCAGTATATGAGGCGTGAAACGAATCGTATACCCATATTCCCACTGTTGTAGTTGCCACCAATTCGAGGGCAACAAGTCAGGCGTTGGGTTGCGAAAAACAACACAGGAAGTTAAAATTAACTCGATTTAGATCGCGGCTTGCCGCTAATCTTCGCATATACAGAGAGCGCCTGAGCGACAACTTGATCTTGATTATAGTATTTGTAAGTTGCCAGTCGTCCGACAAAATGAACCCCGTTCGTCTGTTTCGCCAACTCCTGATATTTTTTATATAGCTCATTGTTCTCAGGGCGCGGGATAGGATAGTAAGGGTCGCCTTCGGCACGCGAGTATTCAAAGACGACACTGGTTTTGGAATGTTCCTGCCCCGTCAAATACTTGAATTCAGTAATCCGAGTGTAGAGATGCTCATTCGGGTAATTGACCACCGGAGCCGGTTGGTAAATCGCTTTATCAATCGTCTCATGCTTAAATTCCAGTGACCGATATGGCAGTTTCCCGTACTTGAAATCAAAATACTCGTCAACTGGTCCGGTGTAGATCATCTCCTTATAAGGTATAATACGCTCAATCTCCCGATAATCGGTATTCAACATGATGCGGATGTTTTTGTGGTCAAGCATAGTTTCAAACATCCGTGTATAGCCATGCAATGGCATTGCCTGATAGGTGTCCGCAAAATAGCGATCATCCCGATTGGTACGAATTGGCACTCGCGCTGTTACCGTTGCGTCAAGTTCAGAGGGGTCTAAATCCCACTGTTTGCGCGTATAATTGCGAAAGAATTTCTCATACAATTCGCGTCCCACGCGGCTGACAATGACATCTTCTGAGGTGCGAATCTGCTCTTTTGGTTCGGCGACGGAGGCAAAAAACTTCTCCACATCAAACGAAGTTAGATTGAGACTATAGAGCCGATTTACGGTGTCGAGGTTAATCGGGATCGGCAATAATTGTCCATCCACGCTTGCCAGTACGCGATGCTCATACGCCCGCCACTGGGTAAAGCGCGACAGGTAGTCGAAGACCTCTCTGGAATTGGTATGAAAGATATGCGGACCGTATCTATGAATCAAGATGCCGGCATCGTTGTAAAAATCATACGCATTACCGGCGATGTGCGGACGCTTATCAACAATCAAAATCTTCTTGCCGGCGTCCGCCGCCAAGCGTTCGGCAAGCACACTTCCGGCATAGCCAGCGCCAACAATTAAATAATCGAACATACTTCAACTCCTCTACTGCTAATCGCCGGCAACTTGCGAAACGACAGCCGATTTCGCGGGCATTTCTTTAGTTGTCAATAAACCAATTTCCTGCTGTAACGAAGCCGCATAACGCGAACTCAAGACGTTATGAAGCAACTTCATCATCCGCCCCCAAGTTCTATCCCATGAATTATAGGCTAAGGATTCATCCACCTGTTTTAACCAGGCGTTTGTGTCGAAATTTTCACTCAGTAAAAACTCAGCCGCAGAAATAAACTCCGCCGCCGTATCAGCAATCTTAACCAATCCCTGTTGACCATAAGGGCGCACGACATCACGAATTGAAGTTGAGATTACCGGAACCCCACCCGCCAGATATTCCGGCGTCTTGGTAGGGCTGATGAATTGCGTTGATTCATTGCGTGCAAAAGGCAACATTGCCACATCCCAGCCACTCAAATAAGCGGGCAATTCCTGATATGATTTCCCGCCCAGATAATGGATATTTGAATTTTTGGGTAAGTCCGCCGGATCAATCTTGACGACCGGACCGACAATAACGAATTGCCAATCGGGTCGGGCTTCAGCAATTTGACCAAGTAACTCTATATCCAGGCGTTCATCAATGACGCCGAAAAAACCTAGTCGCGGATAGGGTATATTGGCTTGATCCGCAGGCGCTTCAAGTTTTGTTCTTGCCTGACGAAAATGTGCGCCATCTATACTGCTTGGTGAAGGATAGATATTTGTGTGCAGATGCTTCTTTGCTTCATACAGACTGTAGCCGCCCGTGAATACCAAATCCGCACAACTTAAAAGATCAGCTTCATACTCCTTCAAACGTGGCGGCGGGTTTTTGAAGGCAGAAAGTTCATCCATGCAATCATAAACCACAGCCATTGGTTCCAGATGTTGCGTAAAGGCACGTGCCATTGGCGTATAGTACCAGAGAATATAATCTGTCAAGCCATACTGTAAAATCAGATCATCTATCAAGAGAGCCTGTTGAGTTGTAATAGATTCTGCTTCACTCATTCCACCGGGAAGATGAGGGACAACAACCCATACGCCGCCATCGCGCATACTAATATCGAGGCGTGGCAGCGTCTCTCCGAAGATCGGCTCTTCAACAAAAAAGACGCGGCGTTCCTTTGCTGTACGGCTTAATAAGTGTTGAGGTCTTTGATAGACGAAATCCCAGCGCAAATGGGACAGACAGATAAGCTCAGGCGCTTGCGATACGGCAGTAATTTCCGCTGTTCTGGATTTTGACAGTTGTGCAAGAAAGCTCTGACTGGCATTCGTCTTTGTTGTATTGTGCATTGTTTGTTTGGTCGTTTCGGCAATCTTCTGCTTAATGTTTTTCAGTTCTTCCATAATTTCGTATTCCTGAATGTAGGGTTACTTCAGCCACAAAGATTTCATTTAACCTCTGATACCTTCTAAGGTGCAACGGACGTGCCAATTATGGAAAACTGGAAGCAGAATGATGAGAAATGTAATTTCCTTCATTAAAATCAACTATTTACCAAAGGAAAAGGAGATGCTATAGGAGTATGAGCAGAAGAGAATAGATAGTTGTCTGTATGTTTTCGGTGCGTTCTAAATGTATATATTACTCAGGAAATCTCAGATACTCCATCATTGGTATCTACAACGTAGATGGTTGGAGTTAATTCAATAGCTTGCTTGTATTCTTGTAATATCGTTTCACTGAAACTCTCGATTTGTTCCGTGTGAACCAGATTTACGGTGCAACCGCCAAAGCCGCCGCCAGTCATTCGTGCGCCGATGACGCCATCGGTTTTGTGAGCAATAGTGGTTAAACTATCTAACTCCCGGCTGCTGACTTCATAATCGTCACGCAATGACTCGTGCGACTCGTACATTAACTGCCCCATCTCTTCCATCTTGCCTTCCTGTAAATACTTTGCCGCTTTCAGAGTCCGGGCATTTTCGGTGATAACATGACGACAACGACGCTGAAGCAATTCCGGCAGACTGGACTGATAACGCTGAAAATCTTCGATGCTGACATCGCGTAACGCTGTGATATGAGGCAGATGCTCTCGCAATATTTCTACGCCTTGTTCGCATTGCTGCCGCCGCAAATTGTATTCGGAAGCCGCTAATTCATGTTTGATATTGGTATCACAGACAATAACGGAAATGTCAGGCTGTTTGAAAGCAATCGGCGTGGTTTCAAGTGAGCGGCAATCTATCAGTAAAGCTGTGCCGCGTTGTCCGAAGGTCACAGCCAGTTGATCCATAATGCCAACCTTTGCGCCGACAAAATCATGTTCCGCCTGTTGTCCGGCTTTGGCAAGTTGCAACCTATCTACGGTAACATCAGCTAATTTCAAAAGCGCAAACCCGACGGAGATTTCCAACGCGGCTGAAGATGACAACCCCGCGCCTATCGGCACATCCGATTGCATCAACAGATTGGCTCCGCGTAAGGTAATGCCTTTGCTTTGCAAACTATGCGCCACGCCTTTTACATAGTTCAGCCAGTTGCCTTGCGGCGATGGTTCCGGTTGATCCAGAGCAAATTCAAACTGCTCGTTCAAATCCATTGAACATACGCTGATGGCGCGATCATCACGCGGCGAAGCGGCGACAACCGTTTCTCGATTAATCGCTATGGGCAGCACAAAGCCGTCGTTGTAATCGGTATGTTCACCAATTAAATTGACTCTGCCGGGAGCGCGAAAAAATCTTGGCTCTTCTCTATAGAGAAAATAGAAGGCACGTTGTAAATCATCTAATTCCATTATTCACGATCCCTATAGTTCACCTGCAAAGAAAGTTACTCTCTGGCTTTACATCCCGCTATGCTGAGAGCGAATTTATTGATAACCGTTCGGATGATTCTGCATCCACTTCCAAGCCGATTCAATAATCAAGCGTAAATTCTGTCGCTCCGGCGACCAGCCAAGTTCGCGTTTAATTTTATTTGAACTGGCAATCAGGACTGCCGGATCACCGGCGCGGCGCTCGCCTGTCTTTACCTCGCATTCGCGCCCGGTTACTTGACGCGCCACATCAATGACTTCTCGCACCGTGTAGCCATCGCCGCCACAGCCGAGATTATAGATACTGCTGCGTTCATTCAGAATATCGAGCGCCAGAATATGCGCCCGCGCTAAATCTACAACATGAATGTAATCGCGCACACAAGTACCATCACGTGTCGGATAGTCATCGCCATAAATTTCAACGTGCGACCGTTGCCTGTTGACGGCTTGCAAGACAATCGGAATCAAATGAGTTTCCGGCGCGTGGTGTTCGCCACATTGTTCAGTTGCTCCCGCCGCATTGAAGTAGCGTAATGAAGCGTAATGAAGTCCGTAAGCCGTTTCATACCAGCGCATGGCGTGTTCAAAAGCGAGCTTGGTTTCGCCATAGGTATTGGTTGGATTAGTCAGATCGTTCTCTTCAATCGGCTGTTTTTCCGGTTCGCCATAAACCGCTGCCGTCGAAGAAAAGACAATGCGCCGCACATCACATTCATGCATAGCATCAAGCAGGGTCAGACCGGCAACCAGATTGTTACGATAATACTTCGCGGGATTTTGCACCGATTCACCGACCAGCGAATATGCTGCCAGATGAATAACTGCTTCAATTTGATATTCGCGTAATGTATTGCGAAGCGTGTCGCTATCCAGCAAATCGGCTTGCACGAAATCTGCGTCGGAAACCACAGCCTGACGATGACCTTTGTAAAGGCTGTCGTAAACCACTACTTCGTGATTATCTTTAACCAATTCTTCCGTAACTACGCTGCCAATATATCCGGCTCCCCCGGTAACTAAAATTTTCATAGCTAAAGTCCAGAATCAAATTTAACCGCAAAAGCTCTGCGCCTGAAATGATTTGAAAGTTTCTATCGCTTATTCTCCTTGATCGCTTACCGCCGGTTCAGTTGGGACATTATGCGCTTGTGCCGCCTGCTGGCGGTTTTTTCTCGCCCATTGTTCATTATATTCACTAGGTAAGACAACTGGTACACGCAAACAAACGCTCTGTGTCGGCAACACTTCGCGCCAATCCTGAATCATCTTTTTATAGGCTTCGCCAACCGGACGAATCCGGCGCTCCAAATCAAAAAGCCCCAACCGATTCACGCGCCCGTTGTTTTCGCATAAAGCCGTATCCCAATCTACCTGATCGGTAAGCGAATACCACGTAAAGCCAACGACAGGTACGCCATTATTTCGCACTCGCAAGACATTTGCCCATTCTTTCCACAGCCAGTTGACGGCTTCATCGCCTTGCTCGCCCTGAACGAAATTGGTCTCCGTGTGCATAACCGGCAAGCGCTAACGGTCATAGTATTGCCGCGTCATTTCATCATAACCGAAGACTTCGCCGGAAGCCCGGGTTGTGCCATCGGCTAAGACGCGATGCTCATTCGTCACATAATAATCATTACCCATGATGCAATGATGCTTGAGCGTATGACCCAGAAAGAAATGATACTCCTCGCCGGTCATGCCGTTGTCCATCAGATATTCGTACATTTCAGAATCAACGCGCCGCCCGTAATTCAGATCAAGCGAAAGAAAACGCTGCGCCTTCATGATTTCGGCGGGCTTAATCGCCTGCGGATTCTCTGCATGGAAATACTCGGAAGATTCACTTTGAATAAAGATCGCGTCGCTGCGAACATCGAGAATCGCCTGCATCGCCAGAACATTAGCTTTAACGATATGCTTCAACGCCGTGACAAACGCTTTATCGCTGCTCAGTTGTTCGTTCCACCATCCATATAATGCCGAAAAGGTGGCGCAGATGAACATCTCATTGATTGGCGTATAAAGCTGCACCCAGGGAAATCGCTTTGCAAACGCCCGCGCATAAGCGACAAATAATTCGGGAAAGTCGGGATTCTGAAAATTCCCCAGCCAATCCGGTCGGTACGCCGAAGTGGCATAAATCAACAATCGGCACGAGATCACGCCGGCGAAGGTCATTAAAGGTCAAATCAGCAAACTCCCAATCATATTGCTCTGCGCCAAGAAAGGTTTTATGCAACGGCGGACCGTAACGCAAGAAGCAAATGCCCATCTCTTCGACAAGCTGAAAATCTTCCCGCCAGTATTGATAATGTTTGCATTTCTCCATTTCATCCACTCGCACACGACCCTGTTGAATGGTCGGGATGCTGTTTTCAATTCCGGTGGCAAACATAAATGCTGGAGTCATTGTTTAGTTTCAACTATACCTTCGTGAATGCAATCTTATAAATAATACTAATTCCATTTGATTAGTGCGTAGAGTTCAGAGTTACGCCTTCAGGCGTGATCAATGTGGTACTCTAAACCATACGCACGAATCGCTTGGAATTGGTATAAGAGCAAGCCTAATGCCAAGTGCGAGAATTGGCGAAATCGGCATATCGTTCGTAGAGCGGACAGCAAGGTGTATGCTCCTGATACGTCTTCAGTGGTTGACGAAGTGATACGAAAGAATTGTTCTACGCATACGCTTACTTTATCTCATCTCCAATTTGTCATCCCGTTAGTGGCACAGAGCTTGCCGCGAGTGAAAAACTTTGGCACAACATACAGGAGATTTATGAGCGAACAAATCAATGCGGCAAAAACCTACATCAACCCGGTCCACAATCAACCTTGTCCTGATCCCTTCATTTTGAAATACCTGAATGAATACTGGTGTTATTGCACTGGCATCCGGGAAGATGGGCGGGTGTTTGGCATTTTCCATTCCCGTGACCTTGTAGAGTGGCGCGAAGTTGGCAGCGCCATGGAACGCTGGAACGGCGAAGCAACCTGTTATTGGGCTCCCGAAGTCACGTATGAAAACGGACGCTTTTACCTGTATTATAGCGTCGGCAATGAAGAGACCATGCAGATTCGCGTCGCTACAGCAGAGCATCCGGCAGGTCCTTTTATTGATGCCGGAAAGACTTTAACGACAGAGCCGTTTGCCATTGACCCGCACGTATTTTTAGACGATGACGGCTCACGCTATCTCTTTTACGCCACCGATTTTTTGGAACATACGCATATTGGCACGGGAACGGTTTGTGACCGAATGCTTGATTGGTTCACCCTCGAAGGCAAACCCCACCCGGTCACTCGCGCGCTGTACGATTGGCAGGTTTATGACCCACAGCGAGTCGAGAAAGGCGGCGTACGCTGGCATACCGTTGAAGGTCCTTTCGTCTTGAAACGGAAAGGCAAATACTACGAAATGTTTAGCGGCGGCAACTGGAAGAATCAAACTTACGGCGTCAGCTATGCGCTTACAGAAGCTATAGCGACAAGCGAGGAATGGAAACAGACAGCCGACGGTGAGACGGTCTTGCCCATTCTGCGTACTTTGCCCGATAAGGTTCTTGGTCCCGGTCATAATTCCGTCATACGTGGCACCGATAATCTGGAACTCTACTGTATCTATCATCGCTGGTCAGTCGATAGCAGCGACCGTGTGTTATCTATAGACCGCCTCGATTGGGCAGGCGAAAGAATGTTGATTTTAGGACCGTCAACCGATGCCCAAGCCGCACCCAATCCGCCTGCCTTTGCCGACTATTTTGACCGGCAAAGTGATAATGAGCTTGACGAAGGCTGGCAATGTACGGGCGGCAACTGGAGCGTAAAAGATGGCGCTGCCATACAGCTATCGAATGAAGGCACAGCCGCAGCGCGTCCGCTTATTGAAGACCGTCGCTTTATTGTCGAAGTCAGCTTACGGTCAATAGACAATCAGGGAAAAGCCTTTGGCATCAAATTGATGAGTGGCGAGCAGGAAGTTCTGTTCTTCAAATTGTTACCGCAAGAGAACCGCGCCGCCATAGCTTGGGGGCTACCCGGAGAGAGTGATAATAGATGGATTGAGCAGGAATTTGCCTTGCCGCCGGACTTCAAAATGGATGCGTACCATCTACTGCGTGTAGAGGCAGATGAAGCGTTGGTAAAAATTCGCTTGGATCATACAACCGTCAAATGGTATGAAACCCTGAATATGCCGCCGCAGAATATCAATTTATGGACTGATTCGGCAGCCGCCGCCTTTACGGGCTTTGCCTTGACTCGCGGCTGGCAGGATTTGTTTGCCGAACAATATACCAACCTGCAACAACTGGGATGGCAGACGAAAGCGAATGAAGACGGCTGGATGATTAAAGACCAGCAATTATGGTATCAGAATCGGCATACCCTTGATTCAATCATCACCAAAAGCGTCTTGCCGAACTCTTACGAAATGGTTGTGAATGTAAAGCTGTGCAGCGAAGCGGTTGCCGGCAGTGGTTATGGATTCCTCCCGGCGTTGAATACGAGCGGCGTCAACGTGCTATTTACGGTGGAAAAGACGGAGAAAGGCTGGGCGATGATGTACGACGAACCGGCGATGACGCACGTATTTCCGTTGCCTGAAACCTTCGATCCGTTCAACTATCAACAATTTCGTTTTCGTAAGCAACAGAATCTATTGACCCTGCAACACGAATCGCAGATACTTGGCAGCGTCGAAACGCCGCAGGCAACGACGCATATAGGTCTGTACGCCTATAAAGTTGTGGCAGCATTTGATATGGTGCGGGTGACAGCCCTCGAAGAATGAAATAAACTATCGCGGACTTTTTGTGTTTCGGTGTTGGCTTTTTCGCTTGCCCTGTCTCCGTAACCCCGGCGTCTTCAGTTCGCGGAAAACCGCAGTGTCCCCGGTATGCAGTGAAAACTTCGCATGAAGAGTCAATCAGTAAGGATAGAACGCAACGCACGATGAGGGATTTCGCAATAGGAACTGCGCCGGATGATTTCATCTGGGCAAGTGGCATAGAAGATACGTTCGTCCCGCAGGTCAAAGCCGGACATCGCGCTCTCGACGAATATGACCTGATGGGACATTATGAAAACTGGCGCGAAGATTTGGCGTTGCTAAAAGCGACCAATCTTCAGGCAGTACGCTGGGGCATTCCCTGGTATCGCGTCGAACCGTCGCAAGGCGATTTTGACTGGCGTTGGACAGATGAAGTAATCCCTTATCTTGTCGAAGAATTGGGACTAACGCCGATTATTGATTTAATGCACTATGGCTGCCCGTTGTGGTTGCGCCGAGAATTTGCCAACAGCGCCTATCCGCAAGCGGTCGCCACCTATGCTGATGCTTTCGCCCGTCGCTATCAGCGTTTCATTAAATTCTATACCCCTTTGAATGAGCCGTTGGTCAATGCCTTGATGTGCGGCAAGCGCGGCGTCTGGCCCCCCTATCTGAAAGGCGATGCTGGATATGTGCGCGTCATGCTGCAACTGGTCAAAGGTGTGCTGAATACCGTTGACGTGATTAAACAGATTTCGCCCGAAGCGATTATTGTACAGGTGGAAGCAACGGGTCTGAGTCGCGCTATTCAGCAGGATTTGGAAGTGCTGGCTATCGAAGACCAACGGCGCGGCTATCTCTTTTATGATTTAATCACCGGCTCCGTGACACATGAACACCCGCTCTATGGCTGGCTATTGCGACACGGCGCGTCGCCGCATCTGCTGGAAGAGATTAACCGTCAGCGTATGCCGATTGAAGTGCTGGGCATGAATTTCTACCCGCAGTGGTCAACCCAACAGATTTACATAGACAGCAAAGGACGACTGGCGTATCGCGCCATTGAGCATGACGGCGCAGGCTTTTCGGCATTGATTGAGGATTATTACAATCGCTACAAAACGCCGATTATGATTACCGAAACGAGCGCCTTTGGCGCTGATGATGTGCGTTCGCGGTGGCTCGCCGCCTCAATCCAAGCGGTCAAACAACTGCGCGAAAACGGTGTGCCGGTAGTAGGTTATACGTGGTTTCCGCTCTTCACAATGGTTGACTGGCGGTATCGTCTGGGACGTAGACCGTTGGAGTATTACTACATAGATTTGGGGCTGTACAAGCTGAATGGTAATGAGAATCGCTGGCGGGCGACCAATCTTGTTGAGCAGTTGCGCGGTTATATTGAAAATCCGCTCGAAGCGATTGGCAACTTTCACGATAGCAATCAGTTATTTTCTGAAGAGGTGAATACCGAAAAGGTTGAGTATAATACTCCCGTATATTAGGAGAGTATTTTACGAAAGGAAATCTCTCATATGCGAATGAGATACTATTTAGCCTATGCTCTGATTCTGTTCTCTTCAACATCTGCCTTCGCCCAAGGAAATGAACGCGAAATGGCGAAAGAGCAGTTGATATGGCAAAAACTTCAAACTATCGCTCCAACCTCGGTCGAAACCTTCAAAGCCGCCACCGTTGCTTTAGACGAAGGTGATTACGAGAAAGCAGCGCGGCTGTATGAAGCGGTCTACAAAAAGGCACCTGACTTTGATCCGGTGATGCGTAGACTTGGGACTTCGCTTGTAGAAAGTGGTCGAAGACAGGAAGGCATGGCACTGCTTGAGAAGGCTGTGGAAAAAAATCGTTCGCCCGAAAATCTCATAAGCCTTGCTCAATATCTGGCTTTTCCGGGCGAAGGAAAGAAAGGCTCCCAACTGGATATGGGGCGTGCCTTGATACTCGCCAAAGAAGCAACCAGTGCAAACACCGGCACCGATCCGAGCTATTGGCTGGCAGTGGCACAACTCTCTCTCGAACTGGAGCAAGAGCAAGACCTCCGCGAAGCTACCAGAATGCTTGTGAAGCAATATCCTGATATGATGGCGACGCACTATTTCAGCGCCGTTATCGCCGCCGCAGACAATGATTGGATCAAGGCTGAAGATGAGATCAAAAAGGCTCAAAGTCTCGGGCTGCCTACCGCCGTCGTAGATGAGTTTCTTGCTTCAGGCATACAGACACGGGCAACCGTTTCGCGCTCCATTTACTATTCGCTCTATCTGGTCGCTGTTTGGGTTGTTGGTCTGGTACTGCTTTTTGTTCTGGGCAAGGTCTTCTCAAAAGTGACTCTGAAGTGGATTGAGAAGGCTGATCCCAATGCCAAGCCTGGTAGCAGCGAGCTTCCAATTCGGAAGTACTACAGATGGCTGATTAATATTGCGGGCGTATACTACTACATCTCTATTCCAGTGGTTATTTTTCTCGTTCTGGCGATTGCTGCTCTAACTACATACGGTTTCTTTATGGTTGGTCGCATACCGATCTATATTGTCCTCAGCTTGATTATCGGCTCCATCGTAACGGTCTATAAAATGATCCGCTCGCTTTTCCTTAAGCTTGAATCAGATGACCCTGGCCGCCCCCTGCAAGAAGCTGAAGCGCCGGAGCTTTGGGCTTTAGTGCGCCAGGTTGCTCAGACGGTAAATACGCGGACTGTTGATGAGATTCGTGTCACTCCAGGCACAGACGTAGCTGTGTATGAACGAGGCAGTTTCAAAGAGCGAAGGCAGGATCGCGCCCACCGCGTTTTGATTCTGGGTGTAGGAACGCTGAATGGATTGAATCGGCACGCCTTCTCCGCGGTATTGGCACACGAGTATGGACACTTCTACCATCGGGATACAGCGGGCGGGGATGCCGCCATACGGGTCAACAATGACATGGTGAAGTTTGCTATTGCTATGATGGAAAGCGGTCAGGCTGTATGGTGGAATATCGCGTTCCAGTTCTTACGTCTCTATCACTTCCTTTTTCGCCGCATCAGTCACGGCGCTACGCGACTTCAGGAAGTGATGGCAGATCAAGTTGCGGCAATCAAATACAGCCCGCAGGCTTTTGAAGAAGGGCTGACCCATATCATCCGCAGGCAGGTCGAATTTGAGGACATCGCTTATATAGAGATTACGGACGCCAGCAAGTCTCGACGTGCGGTTCAGAATCTTTATGAACTCAAAGTCTCGGAAGAACAGAGGATTGAGGAAAAAATCAAGGAAGCAATCAATCGCCCGACCAGCGAAGATGATACTCATCCAAGCCCTGTTGAGCGGTTTCGCTATGTTCGTCGCATTACCTGCGCCAATGAGGTCGCACCCGCAGGCATGGTCTGGGACCTTTTCACAGATAGAGCAATTCTTACTGACGAGATGAGTGCGTTAATCAATAATCAGGTAAAAGCCGTTGGCGGAGGTTACGAAGGATAGGACGAATTAACCGCGAAGGTCCCCCACCCCAACACATTATAGAACCGTGTATTTTTAAGCTCGCCGGTCAAACGCTCATCGTTAATTTGTGGAAAAATAAATCAATCATCAGATCAGCCAGCCGCGCTTTGTTGTTTTCTTTATCAATCAACTCTATACGACCAAGCTGCGAGAGCGTCGGCATAGGGCTTTCCTGATGATACGTTGAACCTCTATCCATAGATCATCAGGAGTGCGGCAACGATTATCGCTTTTCTATCTTGCTTGAAAACACTAATCAATCGCCGCACTCCAACGCTTCTTGCATTCGATGTAACCAGCCAAATCGCCGCAACCTTAACGATTTTGCGCTGTAGCTTTTCGTGCTGAATAACGCGACAGAGTATTGGGAAATTCCAATACCGCAGTCGGAGCGGTGGTTTTGCTGCTTTGAATAACCTCTTTTGCCATTACTCCTTCGCCGTAGACATCGCGCATATCATCTTTATCCGGTTTGATAACTACGCCCTTCAATTCCAGACCGGCAAATAGTCCTTTGCTTCGGGAATAAGAAAGAATTTGCGCGTTCAGTTTTGCGTCGGTAGAAGCTCCGGCTTGTCTGCCTACTGGTCCGGCGGCAACCGAAGCGTCAGCACCAAGTTCAAATTTATCCGAAAGCAAACTATCAACGCCGTTCCGATTCATAAAGAGCATCACGAAGTCAGTTGACTGAGCGCCAATCTGCAAGCCAATGCTGCCGCCGCCCAGATTCAAGTAAACCGGGGCGCTCCAACCATCAGCCGTGCGGCAACTCATAACCCCGCGTCCGCCGCGCCCGCCAACAATAAAACCGGCTTTGAGGACATCCGGGAAGACGGCAACGCATTCTGCGCCATCAAGTATGTCTTTGGGAATCTCTTTATCCGGCGTACCCATGATTTCGGTGAAAACCTTGGCTGCTTTTTCCGATTGACGCACTTCGTCTTTAAGTTTGGAACTCACTTTGCCCTGTGGCTTATTCATATCATCCTGCGCCTCAGCGATAGGAATCAACGTCAGCAGTAGACCGAGCAAGGCAGTAATCGTAAAGAATCTCTGTTTCATAGCTGTCTCCTTCATATAATTAAAATCATTGGTGAATCATTTTCATTCGCTTTTCTGTGTGAGGCATAAGTAAAGCAATTTACATACCTTCCTGATTCATCAGACTGGTGAGGCTTCTACAGTCTCAAGGGAGGAAAGCGCCGCTCTCCTTTGGCTTTCCTCCCCCCTACAGAAGCAATCCCGCTTTGTAGAAGCTGATTCTGAAAACTGCTCAGTCAATCCGCGTCTATCATTGGTTGCGATATTGCCGAGCCTTTATGGTTCGCGCCTGAATGGTCGGAGCCAGACTGGGATCAAGCGCCACCGCTTTCTTAAAATCTGCATCCGCTTCGTTCTCTCTTCCTTGTACCATCCGGGCGACGCCGCGATTCATATAGAGCGTACTTAAATCAGGTTGTAGCTTGATGGCTTCGTTGTAATCCCTGAGAGCCAACTCATACTGCTTACGATAAAAGTAGAAATTGCCTCTGTTGTTGTAGGCGGAAGATAACTTTGGATCAATCTTTAATGCCTGATTGTAGTCGGCAAGGGCTTTTTCCGAATCGCCTTTTTCAAACCAGACATTGCCGCGATTGAGGTATGCCTGCGCGTGACGCGGTTGCAGGGCAATCGCTTGATTCAAGTCTGCCAGAGCTTCGTCAAAGTTCTTCAAGTAGCTTTGTACTGTGCCGCGATTATAATAGATGACATAACTATCTCGTCTGAGTTTGAGCGCCTGACTATAGGCTGTCAAAGCTCCCGAATAGTCACCGCGATTCTGCTTCACAACGCCGAGATTGACATACGCTTCGGCATATCTTGGAGCCAGTTGGATTGCCTGTTCTAAATCGGCTACGGCTTCGTCGAATTGCCCTTTTGCATAATAGGACAAGCCCCGCCCGTTATAGGCGGCGGCGGTGCGCGGCACGACGATAACTATTTTGTCATAACTCATAACAACATCATCGCGGCTGGCGGTTGTGCTGGCGAAGCGATAGCCGTCTGCCGAACTGTGTTGAGTCAGATAGTTCTCAATTATTTTATCGAACTCCGCGATTGCGCCGTCAAAATCCCCTTTATGATAGTTGACGAGCGCCCGTTTGTACTCTTGTTCCGTGCTGGAAAGACTCTGCGCCGGTGTGGACAAGGTAAGCCGTACAAAAAACAGAAACATGGTTACCAATGTGAAGACGAGAAAGCTGATTTGTGCGAAATTGCGTGTTTTTGATGTTCTTTGTGTGGCTGTTTTCATGATCCCTCTACTCTGACTTGGATATATTTTATTATTTACAGTCGGTAAGGATACTGTGCAGCGGAGCAACATTTCTGGCTTCGGCAATCACTGTGCCTCGATCTCGCTGAATGGTTATAAAAGCGGAAATAATAAAAATTTGAATGAATATAGTCAGTATAGGAGTAGTTGATTCAGGAAATTCTTAGAAAAAAGCCTTGTTTTACGCATAAGAGTAGTGATCTTCGATACGAAGAAAGCTTGATTGTAAAAATTCGGGCGGTAGGATTTTAGCTATGTATGGATTGGATGCAGGTTGTTGTGAGCCGATGCAAATATGAATTATTTTGTTTCGTATTGCTGTTGATGGCGCTTTCTATAGTCCAGATAATCATCATCCTGACGTACCAAATTCCATTTTTCTTTGAATATACGTGCGGATTCCGCTTTGATTTCATCCGGTTCGGTTGGCAGTATTTCGCCGGTCTTACCTCTATACTTGCGCCCGCTTTTGTGATTGGCATAACGTCGGGGGCGTGTATAGCCCATTGGAAGAAATTTTCGCGCCATATCCATACCAACAAAATCTTCTTGAGCTTTATACTTCAGATAAAGACGATAAATTGTAGCAGCCGATTGTCGGGCAATTTCAGGCGTTCTAAAGCGCCAATGCGGTAAAATCTCGCTCTTGTAAGGTTCGATGAGCAGAACTCCCTGCTCACCTTTGCCAACCCGGTAGAGTTCCGGGCGCTTACGAAAGTCTATCTCATTAAAATCGAGGGTGTAATCAAATGCCATAATACTGCTTAGCCCGATGACTCAGGTTTTTTGCTATAGTGATTGAATCAGGTCAGCCCATTAGAAATTAATAAGGAGCCAGTAAGATGACCTGAAACTATCTCAAAAACCTAGGCGACTCTTCTTCTGCCGGTGAGCAATTCAATAACTAAGACGACGGCGGCGACGATCAATAGTAGATGAATGAATCCGCCTCCGACATTAGCAATAAAACCTATAAGCCACAAAACCAAAACCACCATTAGAATTGTCCATAACATAATTTTTTCCTCCTAATCTCCTATTCTTGTCTACCTATCATGCGGCATTTGTGCCACCCTCAACAGGGAGCAAGAACTGTGCCTTTGTATGGATACAAAATGAGGCAAGTAAACGCCTTGCCTCAAAAATGGGTACGGTATGCTTTATATAAATACAGGCTGTATCAAATCAGAGCAGCCATTCTGTAATCAATCGCGCACAGGAGATCATAAGACTCTGAAAAAAATAGGGAAATCGGGCAACTCCATAAAAATCAAAGTGTGGTCTATGGATTGCACTAGACGTAAACGACTTTACATAAGCATTGTAAAGTTACTTTGAACAATGGGTGAAAAGCGCCTTCGGAAGTCTTTGGATTTCCGAATCTGTTCCTAACGGACGATAGCCTGAGTTGGTAGCGCTGAAGGGGGGTACGCCAACTCAGGTAATTTTATCTAGAGAATATACCAATGAAAGAGAATTCAGTTATGAATCAACGAGAGGATGGCATTCAAATCAATAATCACTCTGAGGCTAGCACAAATTCTACCTTTGATAAGGTCAAATCTACCATAGGCAGTAAACTGCATGAGGCTGCTGATACTCTGAGTGGCAAAGTCAAGACTCTTGCCGGTAATAATCCCAATGCTTCGCAGTACGGCGATCAGGCAGCGAATTGGTTGAATCGTTCGGCAACCTACATCGAAGACTTGAATCCCGGACAGATTAAAACTGATTTGCAGTCGCAGGTGCGAAACCATCCGGGACGTAGCTTATTGATTGCGGCGGCTGCCGGTTTGATTTTAGGTTCCGTATTCCGAAGAAGGTAGTTATGGAGATGCAAAAGCCGGCTTTTCGATCTACAGAGGCAGGTAGTTCCGATGAATCACTGGGCGAGCTAATCAGTCATCTTGCCAATCAATCGGCTAGTTTGATTCGTGATGAGGTGGAGCTTGCCAAACAGGAATTACGGGAAAAAGCCAAGACCTTACGTTCCACAGTTGCGGTAATTGCATTCGGCGCTGTAGTTGGATTGATTGCTGTTCTGGCTCTTTGTACAGCCCTGATTGCGGGATTATCCGAGTATATGGCGGTTTGGCTGGCGGCGCTGATTGTCGGCGATGTGCTGGCGGTCATCGCAGGAATCACTGTCGTAACGGGAATTTCAACTTTGAAACACGCTGATCTGAAACCTGAACAGACAATAGAAACCTTGGAGGAGAATAAGGAATGGTTGAAAGAGATTACTTAACGATTCAAACGGATGAAACCGACAACGAACGCAGCGCCAAAGAGATTCGACAAGACATAGCAGCGCGGCGTGACTCTATCACCGACACGGTAGATCGTCTCAGTGACAAATTTCAGCGTACTTTGGATTGGCGTACTTACGCGGCAGATTACCCTGTTGCCGCAATAGGAATCGCGTTGGGCGCTGGCTTTTTGGTGTCGCGTATCTTCAAACCCAAGCCTACACCCAGAGAACGCATTATGGATGCAGTGGCGGAGAGTGTAGAAGAATTACGTGCGAGATTCAGCGAGCAGCTTGACCGCGTGCCGCAAAAGAAATTTGCTGCGGGCAAGACCGTAAAAGCGGCAGCGACGGCAATGATAACCAAAGCGGCTGCCGATTATGTGAAAAACAGATTTTTAGGTGGGACACAAAATAACCGAGAAGCAGAAGGAACTTACAACGATACAACACAAGCGAGAGGTGTATCTGCAAGGTAGAACTTAACTTCATCTCTGCCGGTCGGCTCATCGGCATGAAGAGAATATCTTAATGGTCAGCAATAAGGAGGAATTATGGAAAGCACGAGAAGAACGAAAGATCAGGATGTCAGCAATCAGGGTGGAACCGCAAACAGCCCTGCCAATCAAAAAGAGCATAATCCGTCGGTGGGCGGCGAGCAGAAGGATAAGCAGTTTGGAAATACCGAGCAAAACAAGCAATCGTATAGCTCGACTATAGCAAACGCTGCCTCCAATGTTTTGCCGAGCAACGAGACGATCAATCAGGCAAAGCAGACGGTAACGGACGCTTATAATCGCGCCAGCCATGGGGTGAGCGACACCTACAATCAAGCCATAGATTACGGGCGGCATAACCCCGGAACCATGACATTGATTGCTTTCGGCGCGGGCATCGGCGTTGGTTTGCTGTTGTCCAACAGTTTCAGTTCCAATAATCGAACGGATCGCATCATGCCGCCGGTTATGAATGCGCTTTCGGCGATTGCCACAGAAATTTTCAGGAGATAACTGAGATTGATTGGCTAGTGGCGAGTTCCGGTCAGAGGAGATTTGTGCGGTTTCGCTTCATCTGGTCACTAGCCAATCAACGATCTTTACACGGTTGTACTTGACTGCATTTCTGCAACGGGCAGCAATAGATCAGGTTTGCAGAGATTCGCTGCAAGTAAGCCATTTCAGCCTTTAGTTGCTCCAGCATACTCAAATCGTCATCATTAAATCTATTAGAGAAGTCAGTGAGGAACTTGTATAATTTACAGATTCGATAATTCTCTACTACACAAAACAAGTTGAAAGTAGCGCCGTCAAAAGAGAAAAGCCTCTTTTGGCGGACAATTCGTGTTTGCCGGATGGTAATGATGAGCGTAACGAACGCTCATCATTCGCTCACTACTCTCACTTTTATTGGGGAAACGTATGCCGGAGATAAAGATACTGGTTTTAGATGGTGATGCTAAAAACCGCGCCTCAACCTATGAGTTGCTATCTCAAAAGGGTTTTACGGTTAGCGCCTTTTCGACGGATGAAGACATCACTCCACGACTTGCTGAATCCAGCTCAGACCTGATTTTGATCAACCCCTGTGAAGATGCTAATGAGATTAGCAAACGGCTGAAAGAGACTGCCGCAACTTCTGACATTCCTCTCTTACAGATTGCCAATCCTTCTGCCAACGAAGATCGCCATGAGGTTGAAGGTTACGCCGATGGCTTTTTGCTAGCGCCGGTTGAACCTGTCGAATTGGTAATGAATATCAAGGCGTTGGTGCGCCTCTTCCGAAGCCGACCACAGGAGTCAGGAGTCAGGAGTCAGGAGTCGAGAGTCGAGAGTCAGGACGCCGAAACCATAATTCAACCAAGCGATGTACGGAACGTGGCGAACCGTTCCGCTATAGAGACTCCAGACTCCAGACTCCTGACTCCAGACTCTCGACTCCTTTTACAAGAGAGCGAAGCACAATTGCGTCTGGTTGTTGAAGCGGCGAATGTCGGCACTTGGGATTGGCATTTCGCCGACGATTATTCGCACTGGGGAGGCAAACACGCGCAGCTTTTCGGATTGCCGGAAGAGACACCGGGAGTAACGCTTGATGAGTTTCTGGCGATGGTGCATTCAGAAGACCGTCAACCGGTTGAGCAGGCAACCTTTCGCGCTGTTCATGAAGGAGCGGACTATAACGTAGAGTATCGCATTCTCCATCCTGACGGCGGCATTCGTTGGATGCACGATCAGGGGCATATCTATCACGATGCAGACAGCCGTGCCGTAAGGCTGATGGGCATTGTTCAGGACATCACTGAACGCAAGCAGTTTGAAGTGCAACTGCGCGACAGTGCGGAACAGCTGCGCCTGACGACAACCGGCGTAGATGTGGGACTGTGGTTCTGGAATCTTCAAACCGACGAACTCCTATGGACAGAGACCTGCAAGGCGCTCTTCGGCTTGCCGCCGGAAGCGGCGGTGAGCTATCAGGTCTTTTTAGATGCCTTGCACCCGGACGACCGGGAACGTACAGACGCGGCGGTGCGGTTGGCGCTGGAAGCAGGCAGCGACTACAAGATCGAATACCGCACGGTCTGGTCGGATAACAGCGTGCATTGGATTTCCGCCCGGGGTTATGTGGTCTATGACAATGCCGGTAAACCTCTAAAGATGACCGGCGTTGCGTGGGACATCACCAGGCGCAAAGAGACCGAATTTGCCTTACAGGCAAGCGAAGAACGCTATCGCGCTTTGGTGCAGGCAAGTTCACAAATTGTCTGGTCAATGGATGAACGAGCGCAGGGACAAGGAGCCGCCGAATGGTGGATGCAGTTGACCGGCATGGACGAAGAAGCATCGCGGGGTTGGGGCTGGCTCGATGCCTTGCACCCGGACGACCGGGAACGAGCGAAAACCGCCTGGCAACAAGCGTTGGAAACCTATGGCGAACTGCAAACCGAATACCGAGTCCGCGACGCGCAGGGCAGCTATCATTATCTGTCGGTGCGCGGCGTACCCATCTGGAATGAGGATAAGAGCTTTCGTGAATGGGTCGGAACCATAACGGACATCACCGACCGCAAACGCGATGAGCTTGCCTTGCGCGAAAGCAATGCCATCCTGACTGCCATCAATCAAAGCACGGAAGACCTGATTTTTGTTAAAGATTTGCAGGGGCGTTTTCTGCTAATCAATCCGGCATTTGCTCTGCTGCTGGGGAAAGCCGAAGCGGAGATCATCGGCAAGCTCGATTGGGAGTTGCTGGACAGGGCTGAGGTTGAACGCGCCAGAGAAAGCGATATGCGGGTTCTCTACAGCGGCAAAACGGAAGTCGTTGAAGAAACCCTGACGCTGATGAAAGGCGCTCGCACCTATCTGTCTACCAAGAGTCCTTATCTGGATGAAACGGGCGCGATTATCGGCTTAATCTGTATCTCAACAGACATTACGCATCGCAAACGGGCGGAGAAGGAGCGCGAGCAATTGCTGAAGAGTGAGCAGGCGGCACGCGAAGAAGCGCAGGCGGCAAACCGCGCCAAAGATGAATTCTTAGCTATTGTATCCCATGAATTGCGTACGCCGCTGAATGCGATGCTAGGGTGGACGCGCATCCTGCAAGCTAAAGAGATTGACGAGGCGACCCAAACTAGGGCTCTCGAAACCATCGAACGCAGCGCCCGGATGCAAGCGCAGATTATTGAAGACCTCTTAGATACGGCTCGCATCATCAGTGGCAAACTGAGGCTCGAAGTGCGCTCCGTGCGTCTTCTTCCGGTCATCAATGCGGCGCTCGAAATTATGCGTCCGGCGGCTGCCGCCAAGCAGCTTGAGATTACCGTGCAAAGCAACGTCGAGTCCGATTTGATTACCGGCGACGCCGAACGCTTGCAACAGGTCATCTGGAATCTGCTATCGAATGCCATCAAATTCAATCTCACGGGCGGCAAAGTTACCATTACCCTTCAGCGCGTTGACCCGTATATGCAGATTGTCGTGCGCGATACCGGCAAAGGCATTGCTGCCGACCTGCTGCCCTTCATCTTTGACCGCTTCTATCAAGCCGATAGCTCCAGCAAACGGCGGGTTGGCGGGTTGGGGCTTGGACTTGCCTTAGTGCGCCAGCTTGTCGAATTGCATGGCGGCGCGATTACGGCGGAAAGCGAAGGCGGAGGTAAAGGCGCGACCTTTATTGTCAATCTGCCGATACGGGCGGTGCGGGCGCGAACCGCCACCATGCAAAGCCCGTTTGCTGCGGTTGCCAGAAACGGCGAAACGCCGGCATCGCTCGAAGGCGTGTGGGCGCTGGTGGTGGACGATGAAGCCGATGCCAGAGATTTGCTGACCGTTTTACTGCAACGCTACGGCGCGAAGGTGACGGCTTCGGCTTCGGCTGCCGAAGCTCTGGCAATCATCACCGAAGGCGAGGACGGCAAACGACCTGATATAATTATCTCTGATATTGGGATGCCGGAGCAGGACGGCTATACGTTTATGCGTCAGGTACGGAATCTGGCTCCGCACTATGGCGGCATGATTCCGGCGATTGCCGTGACCGCCTTCGGGCAACCCAGCGACCGGCTTCGCGCCCTGACAGCCGGATTTCAGAGCCATATTCCCAAGCCGGTGGATATGGATGAATTGCGGATGGTGATTGCCAACTTGACGGGACGAGCCAACAGAAGTTTTACTGCCGTTGACGACTAGCAACCAGACCAGTGATACGCGGGAGCCATAATCAGGAGGGCTATGCCGAATAAAAAGGTGCTGATTATTGATGACGACCTAATGATGACCGATCTGGCAAAGTTCCATTTCGAGCGCGAGGGCTATGAGACCTTCACCGCCGAAAGCGGCGAAGCAGGCTTGCGTCTGTTGCAGGAGCAGCCCTGCGATCTCGTCATCACCGACCTGAATCTGCCTGATTTGGATGGCATTGACGTCGTCAAATCTGTCAAAGAACTAGGTCCCGATTCCGAAGTCATCATGATAACCGGCTATGGCTCGGTCAATAAAGCGGTGGAAGCGACGAAAGCCGGAGCCTTCTATTTTCTCGAAAAACCGCTTGAGTTTACCGAATTGCTCATGCTTGCCGAAAAGGCCTTGGAGCGCCGCGAACAGGTAGAAGAGATTCGCCAACTACGCAACCGGCTCGCCAAACGCACCTCCTATTACAACATTATCGGCAACAGTCGGGCGATGCAGAAGATCTATGAAATCATAGACAGCGTTGCCGAATCGGATGCCAATATCTTCATCTTAGGCGAATCCGGCACCGGCAAAGAGTTGATTGCCAATGCCATTCATTATCGCAGTCTGCGAGCGAAAAAACCTTTCGTAAAGATTAACTGCTCGTCGCTGCCGAAAGAGTTGATTGAATCGGAACTCTTCGGGCATACCAAAGGCGCATTCACCGGAGCCTCTATGGACAAGCAGGGCTTAATTGCCCGCGCCAGTGGCGGCAGTCTGCTGCTGGACGAAATCGGCGAAATGCCCGCCGCACTGCAACCCAAGCTCTTGCGCGTCCTGCAAGAGAGAGTCTACTACCGCTTAGGCAGCGAAAAGGCGCAGGAAGCCGATTTTCGCCTGATTTCTGCGACCAACCGCAATCCGCTTGACGCCATCAGCGACGGCGGGTTGCGCGAAGACCTTTACTATCGCATCAATACCATCGAAATCAGTGTGCCGCCGCTTCGGGAACGCACCAAAGATATTATGCGGCTGGCAGAGCATTTCCTCCGCGAATTTGCTGAAAAATACAACCGTCCGGTAGCAACCATTTCTCAGCAGGCGTATGAACAAATGTTTGCCTATGCGTGGCCCGGCAACGTCCGCGAATTGCAAAATGCCATTGAACGCGCCGTGCTGCTCTGCAAAGGCGAAATGCTGGAAGCCTCCGCCTTTGCTTTCGAGCCGGAGGCAGTGCGAGTGCTGGCAACCACGCCAACCGGCGGCAACACGCTTTCAACAACGAAAAGTCTACCGATGCCGCCGGTGAAAAATGGTATGGATGGCGCAACGCCACCGCCCGTCGAGCCGGATGAACTCGATTTTGACAAAATCGCCCACCTCATCATCAGCAAATTGCCTGACCCGAAAGCCGGCGCTGCCCGTGTAGACATCTTTGAGCAAATCGAAGGCGCATTGGTCAGCGCGGCTCTGGAACGCGCCAAAGGCAATAAACAGGTTGCCGCCAATCTGCTCGGCGTTTATCGTCCGCGTCTTTACGGCAAAATCAAAAAACACAATTTATAACCGCAGCTTTCCTGCCCCAACCCGACCTTAACGGAGAACCTATGCAAATTGAACTTCCGGCATCATGGCAGCAAGAGATTGGCGACGAGTTCAGCAAAGACTACTTCAAACAACTAGCGCAATTCGTCGGGCAGGAACGTCGCCAGTTCACCATCTACCCACCGCAAGAGAAAGTCTTTTCGGCTTTCCATTTAACGCCTTATCATAAGGTCAATGTGCTGCTGCTCGGACAAGACCCCTACATCAATAAAGATCAGGCGCATGGCTTATGTTTTTCGGTCTTGCCGGGAGTCGCCAAACCGCCGTCGCTAAAAAATATCTTCATCGAATTACAGAACGATGTCGGCTGTCGCATTCCGAATAACGGCTATCTGGTGGAATGGGCAGAGCAGGGAATTCTTATGCTCAACGCCGTGCTGACGGGGCGCGAAAAACAAGCCTTCTCGCATCGCGGCAAAGGCTGGGAAATGTTTACCGATGCCATCATTCGCAAGGTGAATGAAAAGCCGAATCCTGTGGTCTTTGTGCTGTGGGGCAAGGCGGCTCAGGAAAAACTCAAATTAATTGATACCAGCCGTCACCCTATCGTCAAAGGCGCACATCCGTCGCCGCTGTCGGTAAAACGCTTTTTCGGTAGTCGTCCGTTTTCAAAGATCAATCAAGCGTTAGAGGAGATCGGCAAGCCGGCAATAGACTGGCAGATTTCTGATCGCTAAATACGTCAGCGCCGCCTGCGTCTCCCTTTAGCTGTTCCTTTCTGCACCGAATTCTGCAGCGGCGCCATTTTCGCTTTCTGCCTTCGCCCTTACTCCCCTCCTCCCCTCCTATTTTGCATCGCTGCCATTTTCCATTTCTGCAATTCATTTCTGCAATGGCGCTTTTTTTATTATTGCACCATATCCGTACCGTTTTTGTAATTCTCTTTCTGTGTAATTCTCTTTCTCTCTGTTATTGCCTCTGTTTCTGCAAAAGTTTCTACATCGCTGCCATTTTCTGTTTCCTCTGTTGCGTAAACTCTATTGGCGCTTTTTTTATTGCACCGGCAGATCGTCACCCGTTCACCCGCTCATCCCTTCATCCCTTCACCCCCTACTCCTTCACTTCCCTACTCTCGGCTTTCTGCATCGCTGCCATTTTCTACAGAGGCAGCAGGAGCATCCGCCTGATGAGCCAATTGTACGCCTATAAAGTACCATAAACGTACAGTAAAGTAAAACAGAAAAAAGAGAACGGGCGGCTCGGCAAAAAACGGCTTCCGTAAAAGATGCGCCCTGTCGGACAGTCAGGCTGCTGCTTTCTGGCAACGAAATTGCTTTCTATTTCAGGAGAAAAATATAAAGGAGATTCTGAGAGATGCAAGAAGCAGAAGAGAAAGCAGAACAATGCCGTCATATTGGTTGTACTTGTGAGGCGATGTCAGGAGAAAGTTATTGCAGTCCGCATTGTGAAGCAACTCCGTATGAGGCTGCCTGTACCTGCGGACACGCGGGATGGGGTTCAGACTCAACTGTAAAAGTCTTTTGAAAGCTCACCGGGAGCGTGGCTGCACTTCCCGTGATGTGCCTTATCCCATAAGTCAAAGACCTGCTTGGCGACGGGTGTTAGAGTTCAACCTTCAGGTTGGTCGTAGCGTGAGGAAATGAAACTTACGGTTTCTTACGAACCTCGCGCTGCTCATTTTCGGGTTACTAGCTTTCGTCGTACTCGTAAAGGGTCTGCTTGTGAATCTACGACCAACCTGAAGGTTGAACTCTAACGCCCGCTCCTGAACATTGCCGCTGGTTCCTCTTTGTCGCGTAACGTGAGTTATTAACCTTATCTACTGTGCGACTCTTTTCATAAGACTCTATTCCCTTCGCTCAATCGCGTCGCGACCGTTTGAATGTAGCCGTGTCTTTCAAGGCACGGGAGCCGGTGGACTGCGGTTCCGGGCGTTAATAACACCCGGCTAAATTCAAAGCGTCGCTACGCGACATGGAAAAAGTTGCACATTAGGCTAACCTTATCTGCCGGCAACTTTGTCAGCGACTTTCTCTATGGTGTCGCCCACTTTGCGGCGGGCTTCACCAATGTTTTCCTGAACGTGACCGGCAGCGTTTTCGGCTTCGCCTTCCGCTTCAAGGTCGCGGTTATTCGTCAATTCGCCAACTTTGTCTTTGATCTTGCCTTTGATCTGTTTGCCTTTGCCTTCTGTTTCATCTTTATTCCACATAATGGTTTTTCTCCTGTTACTAAATTAGCGGGTATATAAATCAGTTATCGCCGCTCTTTATTACAAATAAGTCGGCGCGGTTCTCCAGCGATAGGTATCCATGTTTGGCGCCGGCACAGAAGCAGGAATGGCATTATGAAGTTTGCGAAATGCCAAATCGTTGCTCCCGGTATCGGCTTCCAGCATGATGATGTCACCGGCGATAATTTGTCCGGTGGCAATCAGATTTGCCAAGGGTAATACCACATTGCGCTCAATGGCGCGTTTCAATGGACGCGCGCCGTAGCGATGGTCATAGCCTTCATTAAGCAAAAGGTCTTTGGCGCTGTCGGCACAGCGCAGAATGAAGGGTCCTTGCCCGGAAGCGAGAATGCGGTTTTGCAAAATGGTCAATTCCACATCGAGGATTTTGTAAACGGCTTCGCGGGTCAACGAACGAAAGACGACAATTTTATCAAGACGATTCATAAATTCGGGGGAGAACTTTCGCCGTGCCGATTCAACGCCAATCTTCTCTAATTGCGTGCCCAATCTGTCTAAATTGAGGCTATAAGAAGCAAAGCCGAGTTTTCTGTCTGTGAGGTCGCTCATCTCTCGCGCCCCGAGGTTGGAAGTTAAGATAACAATGCAGTTGGAAAAATCAACCGTCCGATTATCGCCCAGCGTCAGGGTCGCTTTATCCAGCACCCCCAAAAGCAGATGCCATAAAGCGTCGGAGGCTTTTTCGATTTCGTCAAATAACACGAAAGTCAGTTTTGAACTTGTCGTTTGATGGCGATTGAGATTGTCCTGCGTCAGAAGCGGCGGCGTTTCGCGGTGTCCGAGATAACAGGGAGGCGAGCCAATCAACTTGGATATTTCGTGTGAATGTTGATACTCGGCGCAGTCTATTTTAACAATCGCTCTGGCATCGCCAAAGAGGACTTCGGCGGCGGCTTCGACGGCGCGGGTTTTTCCTGAGCCGGTAGGACCTAAGAAGAGAAGCGTACCAAGAGGCTTATTTTGAATGTTCATCTTTGACAGATAAACCTGATAAACTTGCGAAAGCACGTGGACGGCTTCATCCTGCGCCACCACCTTTTTCAACAGCGCCGCCTCGAAATCATCAACCTCGTTACTGCGCTGTTTGGCATCGAGGGTTACCCATTTGGAGTCAAATTTGGCATCGAAAGCGGCGCCCGCGTTCGCTTCAAGTTTTAATATGCTTCTTTGTTCAAACATGGTGTATTCCTACCCTTGATTCTTATTATTTTCATTAGTTGTGGTCATTCTGACGCCGGTTCAGAGCCACCAATTGAGCGTAGGGCAAACTTGATGCCACAATCTGAAAACGGCTTTTTAGCGGCAGAAACCGTTTGCACAAGCCATAATTGATGGTTAGGTTTATCTGCAAGGCGAAATGGTGGATTGCCACAAGATTGCCCGCGAAATCAGCGTTTCTTTTTCGTTCAAGCTGTATGGTAAAAAGACAGTAATGGAGAAGTGATTGGGCAAAATAAAAGGCGCACTCGTTAGAATCACGCCTTTTGGGTAAAAAGTTGAGTAGTGGGTCAAAGTCGTGGGGAAGAGTTCAGAGTCCAGCCTGTAGGCTGCGTGTTTGAATCAGCAGCCTACAGGCTGGACTCTGAACCTTATCTCTCTTCATTGAGCCACTACCCGGTCAGTTTTTACAGTGATTCAAACTCCACGGGGAGTGACAGAGACGACTGTGTAATGCAGAGTGAAAGGTTCTCTATCTGTTTATTATAAGCTTGATGAGTTGTGTGAATCGGTTGCGCGGGTTGACGCTTGTGCCTTCCAGACTTGCCGCCTCATTTTTATTACTCACAACATTCTAAATTTACGACTACAGAAAACGGGCTTTTAGCATCATGATAGCAAAATAATGCCGGACTTCTGATTTTAACTTGGCGGCGAAACGACTGCCGCTTAACTGACGAATTGGAGGAAATAAGAATGGCAACAGCAGAAAGAGAATACGAAAACGGCGAGCCGAATGTTATGCCGTGGCAGCGGAGTTATCCGAAAGCCTCTGAGGGCGTGACCGTCAATATCAGCGAGCCGGAAGGCTGGGTGTCAGTGATTTCCGGCGGCGCGTTGGTAGTTGGCGGGTTGAAACGCGGCGGCATTGGCGGGATTTTGCTAACCGCGCTTGGCGGGGCGTTGGCGTATCGCGGAGCGCAGGGGCATTATGATGTTTATGGACTGCTTGGCATCAATACGGCGGAGAGAAAGAACCGGGCGACCAGCGTAAAACATGGCGAGGGCATCAAAGTTGAAAAGAGCGTGACCATCAGAAAACAGCTGCAAGAGGTTTATCAGTTCTGGCGCAATTTCGAGAACCTGCCGCGCTTTATGAACCATCTCGAAAGCGTGCAGGTGTTGGACAACAATCGCTCTCATTGGGTTGCGAAAGCGCCGGCGGGCAAAACTGTTGAATGGGATGCCGAAATTATCAACGAAAAAGAGAATGAATTGATCGCGTGGCGGTCACTGGACAATGCCGACGTGCCGAATGCCGGTTCGGTGCATTTTAGCGCCGCGCCAAACGGGCGCGGCACAGAAGTTAAAATTGTTCTCAATTATGCGCCGTCCGGCGGCGCTTTGGGTGCGTGGTTTGCCAAATTATTCGGAGAAGAGCCTGCACAACAGATTGACGAAGATTTACGCCGCTTCAAACAGATTATGGAAGCCGGCGAAACGCCTTCCGTCGAAGGACAATCTTCCGGGCGTGTTGAACAGACTCTTTCCGAGAGGGTCGCTTTTCATGGTAGATAGCGACTCGTGACGAAGAGCGCCATCGGGGCAGCAAGACGCTCTTCGTCACATTATTTCATAGCTTGTCAGAAAATGAATAGCGAGGCTGTCGGGCGCTAGCATAGGCTTCAGCCTGTGTAGGTTTGCAGGCACACAGGCTGAAGCCTATGCTACCTCTTGGCACGATGATTCATTTTCTGACTATCTATAGAGCCTTACATTTTTGTTACGAATGATTTTGCCATTCTTAAAAGCGCGTCTCTTTATTGAAAAATGCCTAGCCCTTCGTTATAGTCAACAGTCCTACAAAACGACTGGCGGAAGGCGCAGACAGCCTCATCTCCTGACCTGATTGCCGACAGCCACACGGTAGAGTTCAACTTTTTTGCATCGGAGGAAACTTCTCATGTCAGCTTTAACAGATAAATATGGCGCAATCTACATTCTCGCCGAAAAACTTGGCGGCAGCGGACTTGCAGCAAATGAAGATAACGGTCACATGACCATTAGCGGCACATTGCCGACCAAGCACGCTGTCAATCAGGTTTGGGACAAAGCGAAACAGATTGATCCCGGTCTTGACGATGGCGATTTGACCTTAAACTTTTCAGCCTCGCGCAGCGACATCTACGGCGAATATGAAGTCGAATCGGGGGATACCTTGTCGAAGATTGCCAAAGAGGTCTCGGGCGGCAAGCTCAACTATAATCAGATTTTTGAAGCCAACCGCGATAAACTTTCAGACCCGGACAAGATTCAAGTCGGGCAGCGACTGGTCATTCCGAACTTCGATTAATCGCGTCGCAGGGATGTTGCAAATTCACTTCAACGAGAGGGCAGCAGCCTGGTTCTGCTGTCCTCTCTACGTTTCACCGGAGATTCTAAATATGAAAGAACAATTGGTATCGTTACTTACCTCAAAAGTCGGGCTTGATGATGAGAAAGCCAATCAAGCCGTGGATACGGTCTTGGAGTATATTCAATCGAACCCGCAACAGATAACCGACTATCTCAGCAAATTCGGCGTCGGCGGCCTTGCCGATAAACTGGGCGGCTTCTTTAATGGGTAAGCAAAAGAATAGTGTGAAATAGGTGGAAAGAGTTCAGAGTACAGCCTTCAGGCTGCGGCTTCAAACTGGCAGCCTGAAGGCTGTACTCTGAACTGTATCTCTCTGCCTTTCGCCACTACCAGCAAAAGTTCGCCGTCGCGGCACGGTGAGCGAGACGAAAGAGTAAGGCAACCACAGAGCAGACGACTTCGCACAGCTTTATTGAAACCAATAAAGCTGTGAAAATCGGTTGACTCTGTGGATGTTCTTTTTCGTTCTCGCCAAGCGTTCGCCTTTCGTTGTACTCTCTTACAGCATTCAGTTTGCGACGAGAGAGCCGCCTATGAAGTATTGTCCGGTATGCCTGAAAGAGTACCTTGCCGATGCCACCCACTGCGAGGCAGACGGGCAGGCGCTTGAAAAAAAAGGCATCGCGTCAGTAGCGTCGGCATCTCCCGGTACAACCTCGCTTACCGAATGGATACGCCGGCAAGCCCCGCTTCCCATTGAAACGGCAGTAAATTTTATCTGCGCGATTTGCGATATTGTTGAGCAGGCAACAGGCAGACCGCCGGATTTCTTCGACCCCCGCCGCCTTCCTCTGACGAAAGATTCACAACCGGACCGCGCTGCCTTGCTGATAGAACTGCGGCGACCGGCGGCAACGGATAAGGCGAATCTCGATGAAGTTGCCGCTTATTTATCGCCCGAAGCAGCACCACAACAGCCGACTGATGCAACTTCGGCGGTTTATAGTCTGGGAGCAATTTTGTACGAAATGCTTACCGGGCAGCCGCCTTTTGCAGCCGCTTCGGTGGCGGCTATCGCCATCAAGCAGATTCTCGAATCGCCACGCCCGCCGCGACAGTTGCGCGAGGAAATTTCCGAATCTTTGCAAAGGGTTATGCTCCGCGCTCTGGAAAAGGATAAGTCGTCGCGTCCGGCGTCTCTCAGCCAATTCCGGCAGGAACTTCAAGCGGCGTTGCAGCAAGAGCCTGCCAAATTCGAGACCTTCGTAGATATGCCTGCGGTTGCGATGCCGCCGCTGCAAGCGGTCACTGAGGCGTTGGATGAGATGGTGGGCAATGCTGCTCCGCAACAAAGCGATAACGATTTTGATGCGTCTACGCGGACGCTTTCTGAGTCGCCCACTGTGGCTAGTGATAGGTCGTCTGCTCCTGCGCTGCCGATGCCCACGGTTGCCGCTTCCGCGCCGCCGCCGCAACTGGCAGCGCCACCGAGTCAGGCAGCGTCGCCGCAGGTTTACGGGAGTTACTCCGCGCCTGTTTCCTATCCGATGCCGGCATCGTACCCGGCGGCATCGTCCAAATCGTCGAAGAAGATTTATGTGATTGCTGCCAGCCTCGTCTTGCTCGCCATCGCAGCAATCGCCATTATGTTTCTATCCAAATCAGCAAGCCCTCCGTTGCCGGCTTCGACAAATACTGCGCCACCACCAATGGCTAATCGCAATACGTCAACAACGACGACGCCGTCTGATGTCCCGCCGCCGATGATGAATCGTAATGGTTCGCCTGCGCCGCCCGTCAATCGCAATACCGCGCCGCCGCCTGTAGCCGTCAGCAAACAAAACCCGCTGATTGTGGTTGTCCTGATTGGCGTTGTTGTACTCGGCGCAACGGCAACGGTTATTTTTGTCTTCCTTTTACGCCGCAAGGCACAACCCGCCGCGCCGGCGACGCGAGGAAATCCGCCGCTTGCCAGCTATGACAATCTGCTGGTGAACAGCCTGCCGCAGCCACAAGCACAATCGCCGCCAAAGCCATTGCCACAGATGCAACCATCGTCAGCACAGCCATTGCCGCGCTGCTCACGCTGTCAGGCAATCACATCACCCGGAGAGCAATTCTGCTTGCAATGCCACGAGGCGATAGCGAGGGAGTTGGCTTATAAGAGGTTCCTTCAGGGTACAGAGAATGACTCCATAAGCGAACGAACGCCACTTCCTCAACCGTCTCCGCAACCGATTGTCAAAAGCGAAGCCGACCCGGAGCAGACGCAAAAGCGCGTTCGCGGAGATTCTGCCCCGCCAAAGGAGCGCATCAAAGTCTGTCCCGCTTGTCAAACTGAATTTGCTACAACGATAAAATTCTGCGTCCATGACGGTACTGTATTGGAAGAAAGGATGAAGACCATCCCGCCGCGCAAAGACCCGTCATTTTATGATTTGCAAACCCTCGACAAGCGCAAACGCTGTCCGCAATGCCACATCGAATACCCGGAAACCAAAAAATTCTGTCATAAAGATGGCAGCCGCCTTGTCCTGATACCACCGGGAGACGCGCCGGAGAAAGCCATTGAAGCGATTGAGCCGTTTAAGATTGCTCAGTATGAATGCTTTGCGCGATTGGGCGAAGGCGGTATGGGCTTGGTCTACAAAGCGCGGGATGTGGACTTGCAACGCTTGGCGGCAGTGAAGGTCTTATTGCCAAAGACCAAAAATCTTGATGAAGCGGCGCGACTCTTCCGCCGCGAAGCGCAACTGGCATCGAGCATCAATCACCCGAATATCGTCACCATCTATAGCTGCGGCGAAACCAATGTCAAACTGCTCTATATGGCGATGGAGTTTATCGAAGGCAGAAGCCTTGCCGACATCCTCAAGGCGAAAGGCGCAACGGCTCAACCATTGCCCTTGCCAAAAGTGTTGCACATCACGCGGAGCATAGCTGACGCTTTGGATGCGGCGCACGAGCACGGCATCGTCCATCGTGATTTGAAACCGCAAAACGTCATGATTTGCCCAAGGCTGAACCGCCCCGATATTGTCAAGGTTGTAGATTTCGGCATCGCTCGTTCGCTCGTCAATCAGAATACACACGAAACCCTCAGTGGTTCGATAGTCGGAACGCCGATGTATATGTCGCCGGAACAGGCGCGAGGCGAATTGGATATAGACGAACGCTCTGACGTTTTCAGCCTCGCCATTATGGTCTATCAGATGTTGAGCGGCAAATTGCCCTTTGCCGGGGAAGAGAAGAGTACCTTGCAGGTACTATCGCGCCGCGCTCATTTACAGGATGCGCCGCCGCCACTGAGAATGATACGCGCCGATTTGAATTTACCGGAAGCGTTGGACAGCGTACTCCAGCGGGCGCTGGAACCGGATAGAAACCGCCGCACCCGTTCCGCTATGCAGTTTAGTGAACAATTTGAGCAAGCTGTACGGATGGCGATACCGTAGGATGAGCGTTTCGTATGGCGCATCAGCAGTTCAACGCCGGTGTTTAGAGTACAAGCTTCAGCTTGGCAGTAGACTGAAAAGCAGACCGACCAGGATTACGGAAAACCTTGATAGAGCAGAGCAAAGATAAGCCTTTTGAGGTTCGGAAAGAGCGCAATGATGTTGTTCTTCACGCTACTACCAAGCTGAAGCTTGTACTCTAAACACCCGTTGCCGAGATTCTGCTTTTCCCTCTGCCTCAACTATTTCAAACCGCTCAAGCGTTTCAAAATCTTGCCGGTTGTGCCGCCTAAAAATGTCTCGATGGCATAGTCTGACGCGAGTTGTTGATTGCCTATTGAATAGGTCGGATAGACATGAATTGTGCCGGCGAGGTCGCCGATCTTCCAGTTGTGCGCGATTGCCAGCGCCCATTCGTGGATGACTTCTCCGGCGCGTTCCGCAACAACTGTTGCGCCGACAACTGCGCCGTCTTTTTTGTGTACTACTTTGATAAATCCGGCGGTGTCGCTCTCGGTTACGGCGCGATCAACGTGCGTCATCTCCCAGACGCGCACGCCAACGTCGTTGTGATATTTGTTGCGGGCTTCGGCTTCCGTCAGTCCGGCGTGAGCAATTTCAGGATCGGTGAAGGTCGTCCATGGCACGGATTCGACAAGCCCTTTGCCGGAACCGGGAAAGAGCGCGTTACGGGCGGCGATAAATGCCTGATACCCGGCGTAATGGGTGAATTGGGGTCCGCCAAGTACATCGCCCGCCGCGTAGATATGCTTTACGTTGGTCTGTAAATCGTCATCTACCGGGATGCCTTTTGCGGTGTAATGGACTCCTGCTTTCTCTAATTCCATCGTGTCTACATTCGGAGTTCTTCCGGTGGCGACTAGCAAAGCAGCGCCGGTAAATTCGCCTTCGTTGGTGGTAAGCGTAACGCCCGCGTCGGTCTGTTTAGCGGCAAGGACGCTTGAGTTGAGGTGCAGTTTCGCGCCTTCTTCGGTGAGACATTTGGCGAGAACTTCGGAGGCTTCCGGCTCATCTTTGGGAATCAAGCGCGAGTGCGAATGAAAGACATGAACTTCGGAGCCGAGCCGCAGAAAGGCTTGCGCCATTTCAATACCAATAGGTCCGCCGCCCATAACCAGAAGTCGTTGCGGCAAAGTCTCCATATCGAATACCGTGTCATAGTTGATGTAGTTGACACCGGACAACCCTTCGACAGGCGGAATGTAAGCTCGCGCTCCTGAACAGATGATGATGTTTTTCGCGGTGATTTGTTTCTCGCTATCGGCAAACACAATGTTGAGCGTGTGCGCGTCGGCAAATCGCGCCGTTCCCATAAAGACTTCAACGCCCTTTTCTTTTAACACGTCGGGCGATTCGTATTGATAGACTTCGGCAATGGATTTGCGGACATAATCCATCACCGCTTTAAGGTTGACCGGCTCAAGCGCGGAAGATAGCCCGAAACGTGCGGCGGTGCGGGCTTCGTGAGCGACTTTCGCGGCTTTGATTAACGCTTTACTCGGCACACAACCTGTCCAGGTGCAATCGCCGCCGATGCGGTGTTTTTCAATTAAAGCAACTCGCGCTCCTGCCCGCGCCGCGAAGGTCGCCGCGACCAACCCACCCGAACCTGCGCCGATTATTGCTATGTCATATCTCTCAGACATTTCCCATTCTCCTTTCACGTCTGCCGCGTGCTGAGATTACGCAATCCGTAAAGATTCAGTTTTCAAGATAACGCTAAGGTCTTACAGACCAAGCAATGTTGGATAACAACCGGCATTGATTACAACGGAAATCGAAGATTTTATGGAGCGGCTTTTTCAGAAGCCAGTCACTCTTACAGGAAGGGCATTTTCGCTGACGTTCCGTTTTTTCGCTAATACCATTGTAGCGATGCAGATAATAATAAGCTGGTTTGCCTGTTTTCTTTTCAATCTCAATACAAACTGCCCGCCCTTGCTTCGACAGACTGCTGGCAAAGCCAGACATTTCCCGAAGACCAAATCTTTCGCCCGTCGTGCAATGCATCTGTAGCGTATCGCAAGATTGATAGTCACTTTGCCAGCCAAGTATATCGTTGTAATCCTCATTAGGCTTTTTAGGTATCGTATAGAGCGGAACAGTGCCGAAACAGTTCCCACATCTCAAAGGTGATTCCATAGATAAGAAGGTAGTAAATAGAATAAAAAAATTGCGTCTCGAACAAACACACACTGCATCTGTACCAAGAGCGGAGCCTAATAGATGAATTACAGGTCGAGCGAAGCCCCCTGCTTCAAGAGTCGCATAGTTATCACGAACCCATTGACTATCATACTTATTATCAAGAGAGTCTTTATCAGGCAGCGAAACAAACGCTATATAATCTTTGTTCCTGTGAGCAATCAGAAAGTCACCGTTCAACAATTGTCCGTTTTTTAATAAAGCAGCAAGCGCAGAGTAAATGATATCTTCAGCATCAGCATCTTTATCCGGCTTGCCCTTTCTTTTGAAAATTATTTCGGCAACGTACATAGGAATTCTCTACAACTTTCTCTCTTCCGGTAAAAACCAAACGGTGACAAAGGCTATAGCTGCCATAGCTACAGTGCCGTAAATCAAGCCGTCAATGGCGAAAAGCTCGCCCAGTTCTCCAGCAATATACGAACCGATTGCAAAGCCTACGCCAAGCAATACCGAATAGATACCCATTGCTGCGCCGCGCCCGCCTTGTGTGCCGACGACATCTGCGAGTAATGCTAATGCCGCCGGAGTAAAACCGCTTTCAACCATAATCGAAACACAGACCAACGCCAGAACGCCGATACGCGCCGCGCCGGAAAAATTGCCTGAATGATTGAGCAGATAAAATCCCAGACAAGCGAAGAACATCCCGACGAGCGCGATATTCAAAACGCGCTTGCGAGTGAATCGCGCCAGAAAGAAACTCCAGATAGTCACGCCAACGGCAAAGACTATCGCATAGACCAGAAAGATATAGCCGATGTCACCTTCCGCGCCCGCGAAGAGTCCCGCCAGATATTGCCCGCTATCGCTCGGTTTCGCCAATAGGTATTTCAAGGTTGTGCCGAGCCATAAACCGACGATGGCATTGATGCACAACCATGCAGGCGCGAGTCGCAAAATCAACGGGTCGCGCAACGATTGAAAGAGTCCCGAAACAGCTTGCGATGCGCCATGTTTTTTACTGCCTTTGCCGCCTATACCCATCAGTAGCGAACTCAGCAGATAGATAAACGCAACAAGGGCGAATGCTGTAGTACCGAATTGGCTCCAAAAAATCGCGCCGACAACTGTGCCGAGCGCCAAGCCGCCAAGCAGTGACAATTCATAAAAACTCATGACTTTGCCGCGTAATTCCGGGTCGCCTTCGGTTATATCGGTCAGATGCGCCAGTACCGAAGGCGAAGTAGTTGCTGCCGCCAAACCTTCGAGAGCGCGAGAAAGAAAGAAGATCGTTACCGCGCCGCTCATGCCGAAAATCTGCGTGGCAACGGCTCCGAGTATGCCGCCGCTAATCATCAAAGCACGGGGCGCGAAGGCATCGGACAAGACGCCCATCGGCAAGGCTCCGAGTAATTCGGCGATGCTGGTAATGGTATCGAGCCTTCCGGGTAACTCGGCGGTAATCGTACTGTCGCGGGTCGCTAAGTTTGCCAGATAGAGACCGACAACTGTGCCGCCCGCGAAATTTGCCACGCGCAACAAGGCATTGCCGAGCAGCACCAGAATTAAACGCGATTTTGACGGGTGATGTTCTGATTTTCTTTCTGTCGCCATATCAGTAAATCAAATAATCTTTCGTTTCAGTCAAAATAGCTGTCGTCATGAAGCATTACAAACCACCGAGACACCGAGACACAGAGGTTGCACAGATGAGGATAAGCGAATTTCTGTGTACTTCAATCAAATTTACCGCAGAGGCGCGGAGAACGCCGAGACAGCGCAGAGAAGATGACCGAGTTGCTGCTTTTGTGTCTGTTCATTTACAAAAGAGCAGATGAATCTCTGTGTAACCTCTGTGTCTCTGTGTCTCGGTGGTGGAAGCCCTATTTCAGGGTTTCGCTATTTTCCCAATGCCGCAAATACCTCTTCAACATTCGGTCGGTCGCTTTGGTCGCGTCCGACGTGTGCCAGTGTCAACAGTCCTTCGCGGTTGATGACGAAATCGCCGCCGCGTTGCAGAGTATCGGCGCGGGGTCGCAAAATCGGTCTGCCACGCGAAATCATTTGAAAATAAGCGCGGACAATGCGCCAGCCGTAAACGCGCCATACTGAATTTCTGCCGAGTCCGTAAGCGTGATAAGCCGCCAGCGTCGGGTCGGTTACGAATTGCGTGCGCGGAAAGAAATCCGCCGGACGTTCCAGCTTTTGCTCCTCGTAATACGTCTCGACGAAATGCTTTTGAAAAAACGGCACCCAATCGCGCAACTCCTCAAGTGGCGCGAACGACACGACGACGATGCGGGCATCGAGTTCGGTAAGCTGTTGTTGTATTTGAGGCGTGTGCAACTGCACAACGTACTGCGCTCAGAAGAGTCAAGCCAGATGGCGAAAGAAACTGACCGCCAAGGGCTTCGGATAGCTCGAAAGTGTGATGTTGCTGCCATCCGTAGCCGGTAAGGTGAAATCCGGCGCTGTCTCTCCGACTTGTGGTTGTCTGAGTATAGGGTTTGCCATGTTCTATCCCTCAACTGCGGTTTCATAATTAACCAATAAGCGCACCTGTCCGCAACGACTACAGGCGAGAACTTCGACAAAGCGTTCCTCGTTATTGTCATTAAACAGGATGGTCACCTCTTTTTGAGCAAAGAGCGAAGCAGTACGCATCTTGCTATTGCAGACGGCACAGTTCGGGAGCGATTCGTCGGGCTTGCTGCCGCCGATAAATTTTCCTTGCTGACCCGGCTCGTCTTCGTCTACCAATTCAATACCGCGTACGGCGAGTTCCGCTTCGGCGTATTGCAACACATCATCGCGGTACTCATCAGCTTCTTCGCAGACCATCCTGATAAGTTCTTCGTCTGCCATCTGCCGGATGCGCTCGCGTAACGGATTCGGCTGTTCTTCATTCCACATACGACCCTCCCGGGTTGATTGAGTTTTACTGCTTTTGAAATGTTATTGCGACAAATCGCCAAGCATATATTGTAGTAACGCAAGGGCGACAATGGCGGCGGTTTCGGTGCGTAAAATCCGTCGTCCGAGTGATACCGCTTGACTGTGATGCTGATTCAGCAAATCAATCTCCGCATCGCTCCAACCGCCTTCTGGTCCGATGAGTACCGAAACAGGTTGCTGCGGTACGATTTGAGCCAGTGCCGATTGTAAACCGATGCCGCCGCGCTCATTGAAACAGAGCATCGGTTGCTTTTGATTGGCTTCGAGGACTTCACTGAGCGTCAATGGCTGGCTAATTTCAACCAACTTTCGCCGCCCGCATTGCTTAAGGGCTTCAAGCGAAATTCGTTGCCAGCGTTCCAGTCGCTTCTCCGCTTGCTGTGGGTTCAATTTCACATCGGCGTAATCACTCAAAAGCGGCACAATTCGCGTCACGCCCAACTCGGTCGCTTTTTGCACGATGAAATCGAACTTCTCGCCTTTGGCAAGACCTTGTGCCAAAGTGAGTGCGAGCGGCGATTCAACCGCATCCGTCAATGCGGAGAAGCGTTCCAATATCCCCTGTTTACCTTGTACGGCAACAAAGCGGCAGAGATATTCGTTGCCGCAGCCGTCAAAGACCGCAATCTCATCGCCAATGGTCAAACGCAAAACCCGCATCAGGTGATGCGATTCATCGTCCGATAGCGTAACGGCACAGTCGGCGAATGCTTCCGGCGGAGCATAGAAACGACGGCGCGACATTAGTTTTCTCCTCGCCGGGCGACTAGCAATGACCATTCGCCCGCTTCGCCGCGTTCGATAATCTGGAGCCCTGCTTTGATGGCGTGCTGTTCGACATCCTGACGCAGCGATGTCAAAATTCCCGACAGAATCATCACTCCCGACGGGCGCAAACAAGCGGTCAAATCAGCGATTAAATCAATAATCACTTCTGCCGTAAGATTCGCCACCACGACATCGAAATCGCAGTCGGCATAGCGGGCGGGTGTTGCTTCCTTGACTTTTAGCATCCCGGCAACGCCATTGATGACGACGTTTTCAAGCGCCACTTCAACGGCGAGCGGGTCAATATCTATCGCCGTAATCTGCGCTTGCGGTTCAAGCAAGGCGGCGGCAATCGCCAGTATGCCGGTTCCCGTTCCAACATCAAGCAAGGTTGCGCCGTGCCAGTATTTCTCAATCGCTTCAAGGCAAAGGCGCGTCGTTTCGTGCGTCCCGGTGCCAAATGCCATGCCGGGGTCAATCTGAATCACGGCTCGCCCTTTTGCATCGTCGGGCAATTTCCACGATGGCGCAATGATGAGCCGCGAGCCAATCTCTACCGGCTCAAAGCCTTCTTTCCATTTCTGCATCCAGTCCTGCTCTGCGAGTTCGGAAATCATAATGCCGCGCAACGCAGGCAACATACCGACTCCGGCAAATTCCGCTTCAATTTCGCGGGCTATATCTTCGGCGCTTGTGGTTTCGTCGAAGTAAGCGGCGAGTTTCAACTCCGCTTCCGACTCCTCAAGAATGACTGTGCCGGTCGCGCCCAGCGTAAAAAGAATGTCGCCCGCCATCTCTTCGACTTCGCGTTCGATATGCAGCGTTACTTGGTGCCATGACTTCTCTCTGCTCATAATTACGTCACATACTACTTATAATCGTTCGGCTTTTTCAAAACAATTCCTGCTACGCGGCAATTCTTCGTTGCGACGCTTCTATTTTTCCGCGTAACGAAGTACAATCTGGAAATCTCCAATTCAGCGCCGGACGGTGTGACAACAATTCCCAGAGGCTACGGTCTATGTTTCGTTGTGTGGTTCTATTCTGCTCCTTGCTTGCCGTCGCGCATCTGACCGCAGAAGTGTGCGCGGCGACGGCTTCCGGGTGGAAGCTGGTGACGCCGCAAGACCTCAAGCTGACGGCAAAAGATATTGGCGATGCCGAAGCCGATGCCGCAATTCTCTTCCGCGACGGGGCGCTCAACGATGATGAGAATGACGGCACGAGTCTGAAACTTTATATCCGCATTAAAATCTTCAATGACCGCGGGCGACGCTTTGCTGATGTGCAACTGCCCTATAAAGTGGAACTCGGCAAAATCACCGATGTTCATGCCCGCACTGTTAAAGCCGATGGCACGGTGATTGAGGTAGATGAAAAAGACATCTTCGATAAACTCATCCTGAAAAATTCACACGGCACACACCGCGCCAAAGTCTTTTCGATGCCGGGAGTGGATGCGGGAGCGATTATCGAGTATCGTTACCGGCAGACCTACCCGCAGGGCTTCCGCTATTTTCAACTGGAACTACAAGACGAACTTTTCATTAAAGAATTGCGCTATCGCGTCAAGATACCGCCCCTTGTCAAAGCGGATGTGCGTTGGGTGACGTTCAATGTGGATGATGAAAAGCTATTTGACCCGGTTTGGAACGGCGCATTCAACATCACGGCTGACAATATCAAACCCTTCAAACGCGAGCCGCTGATGCCGCCGGAATTGACCGTCAAGATGTGGGGCTGGCTTTACTACTCAACCGGGTTTGAAACTAAGCCGGATAAATACTGGCGCGATTATGCCGAACGAAAACACGAAGCAGCATTAGCGGAGACAAAGCCAACGCGGACGATTCGCCGGATTGTCGAAAGCCTTACCATCGGCGAGCGCACCGCGCCGGAAAAGCTGAAACGCATTTACCATTATGTGCAGACCGAAATTCAGAATATCGGCGCTCGTGATAAGGAGAAAGCCACGGTCAAGGCGGACGATGATTTTCAGCCGAACGATTCGCCAGAGCAGACGCTTCGCCGTCGTTATGGCGACCCACGAGAGCTTAACCGCTTGTTTATTGCTATGCTCCGAGCCGCCGGATTTGACGCCCGCGTTGCCGAACTCGTAACCCGCGACGAAAACTTTTTTCATAAATCGTTTGCCGATAATTTTCAATTCGATGATGAAGTGACCGCCGTATTGCAAGCCGATGGTAGTTTGCAATTCTTCGATCCCGGTACCAGGTACTGTCCATTCGGGTCGCTGGCGTGGCAGAAAGAAGCGGTGACGGCGCTCGTCTATGGCAAAAAGGATTGGCGCTTTGCCGAAACCAGCGTTACTCCGGCGGAGCGTAACCGCGAAGAACGCCGGTTGCTAATCACACCCTATCCCGATGGTCGCCTTGATGTGCAGATTGACTCAAAGGCGACAGGACTACGGGCGCTAGAGATGCAGAGCGAATTGATGGGCTTGAGCCGCGAAGAACAAAGCAAACAGGTGTTGGCGACAGCGCACGAAAAATTTCCGGCAGCAACAATCAATGAATCGTCAGTCAAGGTTGCCGATTCAAGACAAGCGGCGGGCGCAGTGGCAGCGTCTTACAGCTTCACCTTGCCGCAAGGAGCAATGCGAACTGAGAAGCGGTTGTTCCTGCGTCCGGCGCTTATCAACCGCCGCGATGAAGCCTTTTTGACGGCGGAACACCGTGTCAACAGCCTCTACTTTCACTTTGCCTGGTCAGAGAGCGATATTGTCATCATTGACATACCCGCTGGCTACGAAATCGAACAACTGCCGGAAACTATCAATATAGACATCGGCGCGGCGCGATATCAGGCGGCGTTTCATTGCGAAGGCGGGCGCATCATTTACGAGCGCAATTTGATAGTCAATGCCATCACCTTCACCACGAAGCAATACGCCACTGCCAAAGCCTTCTTCGACCGCGTACACGAAGCCGACCGGACGCTGATTGCCTTCAGGCAGAAATAAGCCTCACTTTAATCTAAGCGTCGGATCACCAAGCAGATTCCACGTCGCCCGAATATCCCGATTGCGGATAGCCTGTTTCGCTTTCAATGCGGCTTCTCCAATGGTCAAATGTTCTCTGAACAGGCGCCTATAAAATTCTTGATTCATCAATGCCTGTTCTGCCGGTAAGGTCAAGCCGGACGAAGCCCATACGGCAATTGCGCCGCCGCGTTCTGCTTTGAGCAAGCTTTCACCAAGCGACTCCTGTGCGGCATCGTGAAAGTAACCGTTCAAACAATTCATCATCACAAATAACGGCAGTTTATCATTGCTCAGATTTCTGGCTTCTGTTGCGGTCAGGAGATTACCATTCCATACATTTAGCGAACCGTGTCCGGTATAGTTCACAATCGTCTGTCCGCGAGTGATGGCGGCGAAGAGTCGCGCCTTGGCGGTATCTGCCGAAAGTTGTCCCCGCCAGAGTTCTTCGACCTTCATAATTGGCGGCAATAAAGGGCGCAGCGCAGCGCTCGCCTGCTCGAAATCAAATGTGTCATTGCTGTCGGCAACCAGCAACGCGGCTGCGGGCATTGTTGTTTGCTCATAACGGAGAATCTTCGAGACAGCGTTTGTCGCCTCTTCAAGCGAGCGCACCGGCAAACGCCCAATACTCATTTCTGGCAGCCCGTCATTATCGAAATCAGCAAACCAGTCATCCGAAGCCGTCTCCAGATAACCAGTGTCAAGCAATTTGGTCGGCAAAAGGTCGTTGCTGCCGAAGCCGAGATAATTCTTCGCATCATAGGAAGCGTCACCAACAAAGAGGACGAAGCGCGGTTTGAGTTGCCAGTGAGCTTTTGCATCGGCGAGAAAATCTTTGATTGCCTGTGATGATTTATTGCCAAAATTGCACTCATCATAGAGGTCTTCGACATCAATAACTGCAACCTGGTAGCCTTGCGCTTGTCGAACGGCGCGTAAGGATTCAATTGCCGAAAGAAAATCTCTGTTTGTGATGATGACATAATCGGCAGCATGACTAGCGTCGCGCCAGTTCGAGGAGCGGTTGCTGCTGATACTCTCAGGTGAAGCTATTTGCTGATTGGTGAGAGCCAACAGCCGACGTTCGCCATTTTGGGCAGCTGTGACCGTAATGGCATAACCCGTTGTTTGCTGACTGATTTCGCCGTATAACTCCGTTGGGGCATTGGCATCCGTGACATCGAAGACGCGAATAGCGCTGCTCGAAAAGCCATCGAGTCGCACACGCTCACGGTTATTCGTTGTACATTGCAATACATCATCGTCGGCGGTGAAGGTATGTTGATAACGCAGCCGAATCACATCAACAAGGCTAACATCGGCATCGCCGTTTTGGGCAATGAGTGACACCGTATTCGCTCCTTCTCTGACGAAATAGTGTGGCACGATGAATTTGCCAGCGCCTTGCTTCTGGTTATCGAACTCAACTGCGCCCACCGTGATGCCATTGAATTGTACCATAACTCGATGAGCCGTTTCAGTCACCCCTTGCAGGGTGACTTCAAGCGCAGCGTCATTCGTTGTCTTCTGGTCAGGATGTCGTACAGTGAGTTGCTGGTCAACTGCTTGACTCCCGACAACAGCGCCAAAGAAATTCTCGGTATCGCCATTTCTGAGAGCCGCAAAATAGATATGGCGGTCTTTCAATTCAACGGACTGCGTAAAGCTTGTTGAAGAAGAAGAGATGCCTTCCCCCTTAGAAACCGCGATACGTTTGCCTTGTTGAGTATCGGCAATAAGCCAATAGATGTGCGTATCGGTCGAAGGCGTGTCTATGCCAAGACCATAAAACTCAATAGCGTCAACAACTCCATCTTTACTGGTGGAAACTATCATGGGAACTTCTGTGCCATCAGCAAAGAGCCTGAGAAAGCGCGGGTCAGCCTCTTTGCTTAACCCAGCGGCGATCAGTTGTGCCTGTGTGAGGCGATACCAGCCTTCATGACGCACGGCAATCTTTACCGCCGAACGGCTGGCAAGCGCCGCCAGTATGCGGCTTTGCTGCGAGCCAAGTTGCGTGGCTGCGGCAGTCGGCTCAAAGGGTCTTGATGAATTGCTCGATGTTGTACTACCGATGCCACGTAGCAGGCTTGCCTGACTGCGTTCCGGTGGAGAACCGCCGACAAATTTCACTTGAAATGGCCCATGTAGCGTGGCTCTGCCACTCAGGTCAAGGTCTTCGAGCCAATATGTAGCCGCTTGATTTATTGATGAATCCCACCAGGCGTAGGCTTCGCCGGAAGTTAATGCCGTCGCTGATCGCAAAGCCGAACCGGCAATGAGTTGTGGATTGATTAGAGTGCGCCCTTTGTCATCATCACGATAGATTCTGAAACCGAGATTACTCACTTCATAGCCCGTTTGCCACTCAAAGAATGTGCCACCGTCATAAACCATTGCCTGAAAATTCATCAGGCTTACCGCTGTCGGCGCCATGACCTGTACACAAGGAGAAAACTCTGAAGTATCAACCGAGCCTGAGACTGATGTTGCGGTTGCGGTAATGAATTGCCCTAACGGAATGGCAATGGGGAAGGTTGCTGTGAAACTGGCGGTGCAGTTGCTATTGGGCATAGCTCCTATGAAGCCAATGTAAGTTCTTCCATCGCCATTGCCTGCAATGTTGCAAGTCGGGTTGGCGAAAAATTCGAGTCTGAACAAGGCGCCCGTTGTGCTGTTGAGTGTGCCTGTGATCGTTGTTGTATTCCCTGAAGAAGTTGCCGAAGTAAGCACGGGAAAGTTTTGTAAATTGTTTGCCCCAGTATCGGCGTCGCAATTGTCATTGGCGGTCACACCATTGGCGCCCAAATCAATTCCCAATAGCGTGTTACTGAAGATGGAATTCCCAATTAGGAAATTGCCGGTACCAGACTCGACTACAATGCCTCTTCCTCCATTAAAAGCGATGACATTGCCGCCACCTGACGAATCCGCAAATCCGCCAATAAAATTGCCGCTGGCGCCAAACGAAATGTTTACACCATTGCCCCCGTTACCAATAGCTGTTGTGCCTGTAGGGTCGGCGCCGATGAAGTTACCCCGTATCAGATTGCCGCTCGTCAGGTTTCCTGTACTATTCCCATTATTATCAATGTTCACCCCATCGCCACCGTTGCCCGATATGATATTGCGCTCACTGGCAGTGTTTCCGCCGATGGTATTATTGTTTGCGTCAAAGCGAATTTGTACGCCGTGGAAAAGGTTTCGCACAGCCGCCGTGCCGGCAGCATTGATGCCGATATAGTTGCCTGTGACGACATTGCTGTTGGCGTTACGCAGAATGCCTACGCCGAAGGTATTACCGGAAATGATATTTCGGGCTGCCGGTGTGGTTCCGCCGACCACGTTATTAGAGGCTCCATGATCAATGGCGACTCCAAAACCACCGCCGCCGAGTGATGCGGTGCCTGTCGTATTGACGCCCATATAATTGCCTTCAACAACATTTCCTGTAGAACCACTCTGGTCAATGTGGACGCCACGACAGATGACATTGCGGGCTGCCGTCGTCAAGCCGCCAATCCGATTATTGGACGAGTTACTGATCAATATACCAAAATCACTTTCCGCCAATGCCGCCGTGCCGGCAGCATTTGTACCGATATAGTTCCCTTCAATGATATTTCCGCCTCTGGTGTAGAGAGAAATCCCACGGCAGGTGGGAGCGCCGGAAGCATTCTGGTAACGATTGATGATGAGACCACGCACCGTGGTGTTTCCGGCAGTAATAATCAGTCCATCTGCCACGCCTGCTCCGGCGACGTTTAATTCGATAAGTGGCGAACCAGCAAAGCCCGCTTGAGTGGTTCCGTCTATGGTCATTGGCGTGATGATGACCGGCAGCGGCGAAGCCAGATTTATTGTCTGTACGCCGCTGCCCGGAATGGCAAAAGTGATGGTAACGCCGCCAGTGGTGGCATTCGCATCAATAATCGCCTGCCGCAATGAACAAGGTCCACTATTGTTGGTGTTGCTCACCGTAAACATCGGACAGGTTCCGCTATCAGGACAACAAAGACCGGAAGGAGTTCCCAAACGTAAATTAAATTTCCTTGTGCCGAGGCTGCCCAATTGATCCATTAGATTGAAGGTTGCGGTGATAAAACTGCCGCAAGCGCCTTGCGCCTGAAAAGTGAAGGTGCGACAAACCGGCGGACCGCCAGCCTGCAACTCGCCATAGTTTTGCGGACCGCTGGGCGAGATGACGCCGCCAGTTGCCTCAAGCGTCGCTATCACTGCGCCGTCTGAAGCGTCAGCGCCGACATTTAGAAAGCAGAAACTGACGGTGACGGTTTCATTAGGGTCAATGGCATTGTTGGACGGCGGGCAAGATTCTGTAGTGAGCGTTGAACCATCGGGAATGATATTGGGTACATTACACAGGGTAATAATACCTGCCCCGGTATTGCGGTCAACACCTGCCTGTTCTATGTCAATCGCCGTTGAGGTGAGTAGAGAGCGAATCTGTGCCGGAGTCAAGTCAGGGTTCGCTGATTTTAATAGGGCGGCGATGGCAGCAGCGTGAGGAGCCGCCGCTGAAGTGCCGAAGAAGGGGTTGAATCCGGGAGCCGCGCACATCACGCCATCTGCGGCGGTGATGTCCGGCTTCTGCCGCACCGTTTGATTCGGAGAGCCGTTAGCAGCAAAAAATATCTTTCGTGGACCATCTGATGAGAAGAGTTCGCTGACATTGGACGGGTTGAAAGGGTTGGGGAAAGGACCGGAAGGACCGCCGGGTATCTGCGCTTGCGCTGCCGGCGTTGCGGCAACGGCAAACGCATCGGCAGCCATCGGGTGACCATAAATTGAGCCTTCCGTGCTGATTTGCAGTGTTCCTCCTCGGTTTGCACGCAGGGATAAGAATCGGCGAACCGGATTCGGTTGGTTGCGGCAAATTGGCTCCCCGGAATTAGGAAGAAAAGGCTGTCCGTTACCCCCGCCGCCATCGGGAGGGCAAATTGCAGTAATGCATATCCGCTCATCTGCAAAAGCCTCACAACTCTCAAATGGGTCTGCTTGACCATTTTGTGCATTGTTAGATCTCGCTGTTACGCTTGTGCCTGTAGGGTCAAGGATAAAAAGATCATAGTTATTATCCGATCGCCCTAAAGGGTCTGCCCAGTGAAGAGTAATGGTTGCCTGATTCGATACAACATTAAATGTCTGCCCGCCAAAATCGTGTAAGCGGACATTAGGAGCGATAAGGTCAATTGGAAATCCGGCTAACCCTCCATCTACGAATTCGCCTTCCCAAGTGCTTGAAGTTCCATCGTCCTCGTTTCCGTCATTACCTGCGGATGAAAAATAGAGTACCCCGTTTGCGGTTACATCGTTGACCGCCTGAGTCACAATACCGCAATCATTAGGAGATAAGACACTGAGTGTTTGCCCATCCTGTAGCGGCGACTCTGCGGGATAGCCAATATCATCTACAATGATGTCACAACCAGCCGCCGCCAATTCCCGAATATTTTGCGCGAAATCCTGTATGCTGGTAAATCCTGTAGCAAAAAAAAGTTGAGCGCCCGGAGCCAAATCGTAAATGATTTCCAGCATGGCGCACCCTTCGTTTCCGGTGCCGCCATGTAACACAGTGACATTCAGTGGCAGATCGCCCGATGACTGAAGGGCAGCCAATGAATCTACACCATCCGAGAGCACACCGATTTTTATGCCTGACCCATCAAAACCAGGGGTGCGAAAGATATTGGCGCAGTGTGTGACATCGCCCTCTGAGGTATTGATCGCCAACCGGGATTGGGCTTGCTTACCTCTCTTTTGACGCGAGGATAACGCACTCATAAGCTTGTGCCTGATTCTGTCTGCGGTACTTTCAAAGGTTATACCCCCTTTCAGCAGTTCTTCGTTCTTGGCGGCTCTCTTATATTGCGAAATAACAGAATCAGAAGTGGATAAAGATTGCGTCTGCGGTTTGCTAGGATATGCAACGTAAATAACTTCTGGGCTGCCAGCCAGGGGTTCTATACTATTCAGATGAATCCGGGCTCTTATTTTATGCTCATAGGTATTCATCACAGTTGCACCGAGCCGACGTAATAAATCAAGGACAGGCTTGGCATTACGAACGGTGATTTGAACGACAATCATTTCCTTAGCATCCACCTCTACGTTCGTCCTCAGTGTGTTCACACCTGGAGCAATAGACTGGTGGTTAAACATTTTGATCGTATCAAGGATTTGGGAGTCCATCTTTTGCTGGGCTGGAGTACGTAATTGATTCTCCTGAACCAGCGCTTGTATCTGCCGTCGGGCGCTATCACTGATGGTTTTTGGACCGCTTTGATTTTGTGCGCTTACTTTCACTGAATTTACGGGGAGGAAAGCAATGGCTATCTGCGGAGCGAGGATGAAGGCAGTAAGCACAATGAAGCGAAACGAGAAGAATGAGAAAACCCGTCGGTTTGACTTCAGCAGTCTTGTGGCGAGTAAGTGATGGAGCAATCTTCTTGTTTTTCTCATCGTCAACCCCCTGTTCTAGGTATGTTGAAAAGTTTCGTTATCTTGTTCTACAGAATTTCATCAAGGTCTCTTTTCCGGGCAAGAAATGCCAATCCTTGTGAGATTGGTGAATGAAGTGTGCGAAACTGTGAATGGCTACAGACGCGATGCTGTTCGCCTGCCGTCCTGATACTCTGGGCTTTGCCTTTCGCGAGCAAAGCGGCTGCCGCCAGTCTCACATGGGCTAAGGCTCTGTCTTCTCAGACCGTCAGCAACACACTGTCTATATGGCATCAGGCGGAGTGCGAGCGCCTGATGATCTGCTTCAACTCAAGGGCTGTTATTTCAACTTTCTTATTATCATTTTCAACGAGTGTGCGATAAACCTCTAGGGCGTTTATCGCACACTTCTTCGATTGCGAAGAATATACTCCCCAATCTGATATTCAGTCCAGAAACATTGAGGAAGATGCACCGGAAAAGCTTATTGCCGTGCAGATGAGCAAGCGAGATTGGCTAGGAGAGGATGCCATCACCGTAGACATTGGCGCAGCACTTTACCAAGCGACGCTTCGCTGTGAAGGCGGGCGCATCATCTACGAGCGCAATTTGACAGTCAGCGCCATCACCTTCACGGCGAAGCAATATGCCACCGCTAAAGCCTTCTTCGACCGCGTTCATGAAGCCGATCGCACGCTGATTGCCTTCAGGCAGAAATAAGCCTCACTTTAATCTAAGCGTCGGATCACCAAGCAGATTCCACGTCGCCCGAATATCCCGATTCTGGATAGCCTGTTTGGCTTTCACTATTGCTTCGCCAAGCGTCGTCTGTTGTTCATTGAATAATTGCCGATAGAACTCTCGATTCATCGCCGCCTGTTCTTCCGGCAGGGTCAGAGCCGATGATGACCAGACAGCAATTGCGCCGCCGCGTTCGGCTTTCAGCAGACTTTCACTGAGCGAGTCTTGCGCCGCATCCTGAAAATAACCGTTCAAACAATTCATCATCACAAATAACGGTAGTTTATCGTTATGCAGACTTCTGGCTTCTGCGGCGGTCAGAAGATTGCCGCGCCAGAGATTCAGCGAACCGTGTCCCGTATAATTGATGATGGTCTGCCCGCGATTGATTGCCGCAAACAATCGCGCCTTTGCGGTTTCCGCCGCCAGTTGTCCGCGAGCAAGCTCTTCGACCTTCATTTTGGACGGCAAGAGGGGGCGCAGCGCGGCGCTTGCCTGCTCGAAGTTGAAAGCGTCGTTACTGTCGGCAACCAGCAAAGCGGATGCGGGCATAGTGGTGCGCTCGTAACCGAGAATTTTTGAGACCGCGTTGCTTGCTTCATCGAGTGAGCGCATTGGCAAACGCCCGAGGCTCATCTCCGGCACGCCATCATTATCGAAATCGGCAAACCAGTCATCAGAAGCAGTTTCGAGAAAGTCTGTGTCTATCAACTTCGTTGGCACGAGATCAAGATTACCGAAGCCGAGGTAGTTCTTTGTGTCATAAGAGGCATCGCCGACGAACATCACATAACGCGGTTTGAGTTGCCGATACTTTACAGCAAAAGTGAGGAAGTCTTTGACGGCTTGCGGCGTTTTTTGTCCGAAACTGAATTCATCATAGATGTCTTCGATGTCAACTACCTGAACGCGCAACCCTTCGCGTTCGCGCCTTTGCGCCAATGGCTCAAGCGCCGGGAAGAAGTAGCGCGGGGCGATGATAAGAAAATCTGCTGCCGTCCGGGTGTCGCGCAAGTTGGATGGCTGATGCTCGGTAATGGCAGCGGGATTTCGCGTCTGGTTATCGGTGATTGCCAACAAGTCGCGTTCGCCGCGCTCCGCTGGTGTGAAGGTGATGGCAAAGCTGCCGTCTTTTTGTTCTTCAATCCTGCCAAGCGGTTCGCTAACGGTTGCTGCATTGGTAACATCGAAAAGGCGAATTGCTTTTGTCGAAAAGCCGGCAAGGGTGAGGCTTTCGCCGTCTGGCGCGGTAAATTTCAAGCCATCATGATCAGCGGTAAAAGTATGTTGAAAACTCAGGCGCACCGCATCAACCAGACTTATATCGGCATTGCCATTTTCTGCCAACAGACGGACAACATTTGCGCCTTCTCTCAAGGTGGTGTGCGGCGTTGTAAAACGTACTGTTTTATTCTCCTGCCCGGTGAATTGAAGTTCGCCCAGCGTTGTGCCATTGAATTGCACGAGAACCCGATGCGGCTGTTCGGTTACACCTTGCAAGGTAATTTCGAGAGTGGCTTGTTGCGGTGAATCGGCGGCAAGGTGGTGTAAATCAAGTTGCAGATCAACCGGGTTGCCGGATACCACCGATGCAAAGAAATTTTCGCGCTCGCCATTTCGTAAAGCGGCAAAATAGATTTGTCGGTCACGGCGTTCGATGGTCTGCGTGAAGGAGGTAGAAGATGAAGACACGCCTTCCCCCTTTGTCTGATGGACGCGCTTGCCTTGTTGAGTACCAACAATGAGCCAGTAACTGCGCGTATCAGTCGAAGGCGTGTCTAACCCAAGACCGTAAAACTCGATGAATGCAGTATCGTCAAAACGCCCGTCTTTATTGGTCGAAACGGCGATGGGGATTTCCGCGCCGTCAACGAAGAGTTGCAGGTTACGCGCTTCGGCGTCGGGCGGCAAGCCTGCGGCGATGAGTTCCGGTTGCGTGACGCGATACAGCCCTTCCTGCTTGACCGAGATTTTAATTGCTCTTGCCGAAGTAAGGTTGTTTTGGACGATTTGTTGGGCAAGCGTGACATTCCCAAGCATGGCTTTGGTTTCTGCAACTGTGGATTGAGATGCAGAAACCGACGACACAACTTGACCGAGTTCATTGAGCAACATTGAATCATTCATCGCCGCCGGTGATTTTTCGACCTTATTTGCCGCCTCTACGAAGAAGGCTCCATAGGTTTGGCTCTGACCATACAAATCAACCTCTTCCAGATAGTAGCGTGTCGTTGCGGAAACCGCCTGTCTATCGCGCCACGAATAGCTGCGCCCTGCCGTTAAGGTGGTATTTGCTCCAGCAAAGAGCGCCGAGCCGGCAATCAAACTGGCATTTAAGCGTGTGCGTTTGCCCGCGTCTTCCCGATAGAGATTGAAGCCGAGATTGTTCACTTCAAAGCCGGTCTGCCATTCGATTAACGCGCCGTCGGCTTGCCCGTTCGCATTGCTGACCGGCGTTGCGGTCAAGCCGACAAAAGCGATTTCTGTTGGCGCTCCCGGCGCTGCCAGTGTCCAATCGGAAAACGAATTGATATTGCGAACCAGAGCGGTATTTGCCGTCGTGTCAATGACTACATTCGGCGGGTTGTGTTGAAATTGCGTCACCGTGCTGCCGGCAACTTTGACGACGCGATAAGCCGCTTCCAAGCCCATAACATCGCTTTGTTGATAGTTGAACGTCAAGTCAGCCGTGACGCTGCCGGTTGCCGTCAACATCCAATACTCTTGCAACGCCTGTGAAGAATCCAGAAGCGGTTGCGAAGCGGCTACAGTTCTGACCAGCAAATCGCCGCCGCCAGTGGCATTAGCAATTTGTAGCGGCGTGTAGCCGTTATTAGTTCCGCTGCCGACGCCGACCGCGAAGGTGAACGAGCCGGAGAGATTGTTTTTCTTCAACGCGCCGATAACGTGACCGGAAGTGCGATTGAGAGAACCGCTGCTGGCAATCGTTAAAGTGTTGGCGGCAGTCGAAGCATTGCCGCTGGTCAATGTCAACACGCCATTGACGGTGAGATTGCCGCCCAGAGAAACGCCCGCCGCATTGTTAATTGTCAGATTGTTGTACGTGGCAAAGGCGGCTGGCAAAGTTTGCGTTGCCGCGCCGTTGTATTCCATTGTGCTGCCGGTGATGGTGTACGAGTTCGCGCCGGGGGTGAAGATGGCGGCAATGCGAATCACGCCGCTCGCTTGCAGGGTGCGCCCGCCGCTATTGCTGCTCGTCAGATTGTTATAAGCAAATGCCGGAATGGTTTGCGAACTCGCGCCGTTGAAATCAATTGTGCTGCCGGTAATCGTGTGACCTATGGCGCTGCCGGTGGTGAAGGTTCCGGCAATGCCGACGGAGCTGCTTGAAGGGAGCGTTTTATTGAAATTACTGAAGGTCAAATTGCCATAGTTGGCAGCTAAAACGGCTTGCCCGTTCGCTGCTTGATTGTAATTGACCGTGCCGGTTGCCGCGCTGCTCAACGAACCGCCGGTTGCCGTCACTGCGCCATTAAGAGTCAAGGTTTGTGTGCCAACTGCTAATGTCCCGTTCGTCAATGTCAGAGCGCCATTGATAGTGTTATTGCCACTGAGCGAAACGCCGTTGGCACGATTGACAATCAAATTGTTCAAGCCGCTGGCGACAGTCGGCAGCGTGAGGTTTGCGCCCGCCCCAGCGACAGTAAGGTTAGAGGATGCGCCGCCGGTCAAACTTCCTGCGGCGACGCTGAGAGCGCCGTTGAGGGTCAAGGTATTCGCGCCAATTGCAAACGCGCCGCTTGTCAGATTGAGTGCGCCGCCGATAGTGGCGCTCGCCGTCAGGGTTACACCGGCGCTGTTGTTGATGGTGACATCGTTGGTTGATGACGGTTGCGATAAGCCGTTGCCGGTAGCTTGCGCGACACTGCCGTTATAAATAAAGTTCGCCCCTGCCGAGTAGGTGCGTGTGCCGGTGACTTGAATGTTGCCGGTCGCGCCGGAGGTGGTAATGCCCGCCGCATCGCCGATGCCGAGGGTTGCGCCGGATGCCAGTGTGAAGCTGCCGGAGCCTTGCACGATGCGGGTATTGGTTTGCAACGTGCCGTTGACGGTCATTGCGCCGACTGTGATGGTAGATGCAAGGGTTGTGACCGCGCTGCTGCTGACGGTCGTTGCGCCGAAATTATTGGCGGCGTTGCTGCTGCTCCAGTTGCCAGCGCCATTGAAATTTAAGAGGCTTGTGCCGCCCGCCGTAAACGTGCCGTTATTGGTCAAATTGCCAGCGATGAATAAAGTGAAGTTGGTTATATTCATCGTGCCGCCGGAGTTGATGATTAAATTATTTAACTGATGATTGCTGGCGAGACTGGTGTTTGAGCCGGAGAAGATGGTCACGGTGTTGCCTGTAAAACTCTGCGAGCCTGCGGGTTTGGTTGCCGCAAGCGTTCCTGTGCCAGTAAGCGATTGTGCGCCGTTGCGTTTGAAGTTTACGGCGGCGATGGTCACCGGGCTATTGTCAGTGAAAGTTGCGCCGAAGAAATCGAATGTGCCAGTGCCGCTCAAGGAGCCGGAGACGGTGGCGTTGCCATTGTCAGTCAGGACTTGCGGCGTATTGACGAT
>Ga0187894_10000440_pt1 | contig 55945 bp, 57 predicted proteins | sample GBC1701081metaG_FD_136650 | JGI IMG/M metagenome (GOLD analysis project Ga0187894, IMG submission 136650) | White microbial mat communities from a lava cave in the Kipuka Kanohina Cave System on the Island of Hawaii, USA - GBC170108-1 metaG ...
GAGTTCAAGGAAAACGAAGACCTCCCCAACACCACCAACCCCGATGACTGGGCCAAGATCGCCGGCAAGAAGGGCGAGCGCATCGTCTACGTCAAGCCCCTCATGGGCGAGGTCAAGGACAAGGACAAGCACCGCACGAGCGAGCGCGTCGTCGTCCCGACCGGGCAATATCTCTGAGCGTCGGGGGGGGCCTCGACGGGCCCCCTCCACGTCTCCCCGAGCATCGCGAGGAGCGCCGGCGACGCCGACGCCTCGAGCGACACGCTCGGCGCACTCGCGCTCGACTCCTCCTCTCTCGCGTTCGCGACGCAGTCGTCTCGCTCGACCTCCACACCCAGCTCGCGCGCGAAGAACGTTCCCGACTGAACCAGGCTGCCGTTACACAGTGCCTCTCGCGTCAGTGACGGACGCGACCTCGTCACGCGGCTCCTCGAGCGCGCACGAATCTTGCACCTCCAAGACAGTATCGCGAATACGCGCACCGAGAGGAGACGGGCCATGAGACACGACTTCATCTACTGTCCGGGATGCACTCGCTACTCCATCGTGTGCTGGCAGGTCGAGCTGTCGGCGTGGGAGTGCGAGGACTGTGGCGGCCACATCGCGCCCGAGGAGGACCGGTCATCGACGATGCACGAAACGCTGGCATCGTAGCGCTGTTGCTGATCGCGGCCACGTGTCTCACGATCTTCCTGGTCGGCGTGACAGAACCGACGGGCGCGGTCGTCGACTTCCTGTTCCCGCGCTCGTGAGGCTCGCGTAGGCTCCGCGCGACCGGTGGTCGCGCGGAGCGCGCCACCGCCAGACGGCCGGTGTCGCACGCGCCCGCCTGCTTGAATCGCACGGCGCGCGGCGCTAAGCTACCTCGCATTCCATCCCGACCGGAACGCGAATCTTTCGCGGTGGAGCGGGGACTGTCTCCCCGAGACGAGGAGCGAGCGATGCCCAAGCAGATCGCGATCGAAAGCACCGCCGAGGCCTATTTGGAGCTGCTGGCCGCGCGCGGTGTCGAATACCTGTTCGCCAACGCCGGCACGGACTTCGCGCCGCTCATCGAGGCGTACGCCAAGCGGAACGCGCAGGGACAGCCGGTTCCGCGTCCGATCACCGTGCCCCACGAGGTGCCGGCGGTCGCGATGGCCCACGGCTACGCCATGGTCACGGGCCGCGCGCAGGCCGTGATGGTCCACGTGATCGTGGGCGCCGCCAATGCGCTCGGCGGCATCATCAACGCCGCGCGCGCCCAGGTGCCGATCCTCTTCACGGCCGGGCGCACGCCGATCACCGAGGGCGGCGCGCTCGGGAGCCGCGACCGGCACATTCACTGGGCGCAGGAGGCCTTCGACCAGGCCGGCATGGCGCGCGAGTTCGTGAAGTGGGACTACGAGCTGCGGGGCTTCGGTCAACTCGAGACCGTGGTGGACCGCGCGCTCGCGCTGTCGCAGGCGGAGCCGCCGGGGCCCGTGTATCTCACGCTGCCGCGCGAGGTGCTCGCCGAGCGCCACGACGTCTTCGAGTACGCCGAGCGAAGCCGCCTGCAGCATCCGGGACGGCTCCAGCCAGCGAGCGCGGACGTGGAGGAGGCCGCGCGCCTCCTGGCCGCAGCGCGACATCCCATCATCATCACGAAGGCGGCGGGCCGCGATCCCGACGCCGTGCCCGCGCTCGTCACGCTCGCCGAGACGCTCGGCGCGCCCGTGTTCGAGGACGGCGGTCGCAACTACCTCAACTTCCCCACCGACCACCCGCTGCACGCGGGCTTCGACGTGTCGGGGCATCTCGAGGAGGCCGACGTCATCCTCGTCGTGGAGGCGGATGCGCCGTGGTACCCGCATCTGCAGAGCCCGCGTCCCGAAGCGCGCGTCATCCAGGTCGCGGCCGATCCGCTGTTCTCCGGGTATCCCATCCGCGGCTTCCCGAGCGACCTCGCGCTGGGCGGAGCGCCGCGTCTCTCGCTCGCCGCGCTGGTCAGCGCGGCGGCGGGCCTGGTGGACGCGGGCGCGGTGAAGGCGCGGCGGGCCCGGTGGTCCGCCGAGCATCAGCGGCTCCGGCAGGCGTGGGCCGATCGCGCCAGAGCTGTGGCCAAGGACACGCCGATCGACATGGCCTGGGCCTCGCGCTGCGTGGCCGATCTCCTCGACGATCGGACGATCGTGGTCAACGAGTACGACCTCGACCCGACCCAGGCCGCGTTCCGGGTCCCGGGCAGCTACTTCGGCGCCTCGCCCGCGGGCGGCCTCGGCTGGGGCCTCGGCGCCGCCCTCGGGGCCAAGCTCGCGGCGCGCGACAAGAGCGTCGTCTGCTGCGTCGGCGACGGCGCGTACATTTTCGGCTCGCCGACCGCGGCGCACTGGGTCTCGCGCGCCAGCGATCTGCCCGTGCTCTTCGTGGTGTTCAACAACCGCGCCTGGAACGCGGTGAAGCGCGCCGTCACCTCGGTCGCGCGCGACGGGTGGGCGGCTCGCACGGGCAACATGGTGCTGTCCGACCTGGACCCCGCGCCCGAGTACCACATGATCTGCCAGGCGTCCGGCGGCTACGGCGAGAAGGTGGAGGATCCCGCCGAGCTGCCCGCGGCGCTCGCCCGCGCGATGCGGGCGGTCACGGTCGACAAGCGTCAGGCCCTGTTGAACGTGATCTGCAAGAAGCCCTCGTGAGGGGCGGGGCTCATGGCGCAGGACCTCAGGAGCTTCCTCGACCTCGTCAAGCGGCAGAAGCCTGACGAGCTGGTCATCGTCTCGAAGGAAGTCGACCCCGCCCACGAGATCACCGCGCTCGTCGTCAAGCTCGAGCGCGAGCGGCGGCGGCGCCCCATCCTGATCTTCGAGCGCGTGCGGGGCAGCCGCTTCCCCGTCATCACGAATCTCCACGCGAGCCGCTCCCGCCTGGCCGCGAGCATGCGCGCGGCGCCGCACGAGATGCTGCGGACCTACCTCTCCGCGATGGAGCGGCCGGTGCCACCGCGCGTCGTTCCGACCGGTCCCGTGAAGGACGTGATCCTGACCGGCGACCGCCTGAACCTCTACGATCTGCCGCAGATCGTGCATCACGAGGGTGACGCGGGCCCATATCTCACTGCGGCGATCTCCTTCGCCAAGGATCCCGCGAGCGACACCTGGAACTGCGCCTACAACCGGCTCATGGTCAAGGGGCGCGACACGACCTCGATCCACCTCACGCTCGGGAAGCATCTCTGGGAGTTCCAGCGCATCGCCGAGTCCCGCGGCGAGCCGCTGCCCGTCGCCTTCGCGCTCGGGGTGCATCCGGCCATCGCGCTCGGGGCGCTCGCCATCGGCTCGATCGACGAGGATGAGCGCGCGATCATGGGCGGTCTCCTCGGCGAGCCGCTCGAGCTGGTCAAGTGCGAGACGTCCGACGTGCTCGTGCCCGCCCACGCCGAGATGGTGATCGAGGGCGAGATCCGGCCGGCCGAGCGAACCGCGGAAGGGCCCTTCGGCGAGTTCACGGGCTACAGCCTCGGCGAGCGCCAGCGCGAAGTGCTGCACGTCCGGGCCATCACGCACAGGGCCGGCGCGCTGTTCCAGGACATCACCGTGGCCCATCTCGATCACATGCTGCTCAGCACGATCCCGATGGAGGCCAACCTCTATCGCGCCGTGCGCGCCATGGTGCCGTCGGTGACGGCCGTGCGCGTTCCCGGGCCGTTCACCTGCTACGTCTCGATCGAGCAGCGGCTGATCGGCCAGGCGAAGAACGCGATCCTCGCCGTGCTCGGCGCCGATCTCTACATGAAGCGGGTCGTGGTGGTCGACCACGACGTCGACATCTTCGACGACCGCCAGATGACGTGGGCGCTCGCCACGCGCTGTCAGCCCGACCGCGACATCACGATCATCACGAACGCGCGGGGCTCCGACCTCGACCCCTCGACGCGCGAGGACGGCTACTCCGGCAAGTGGGGCGTCGACGCGACCGCGAAGCCCTCGCTCGCCGCTTACACGCCGCGCCACCGCGTGCCGCCCGACGTCGACGCGCGCCTCGACCTCGAGGCGTTCGACCTCTAGCGGGACGGCGTCCTGCGCGCCGTGCCCGAACGAGGCGTGCCGCCGCGGCCTGCATCCGCCGCCCCGGGACCCGCCGTCACGGCGCACGCCCGCACACGGCCCGCAGCCACGGGACCCGCCGTCACGAACGACGCCGTCCCCGGCCCGCGCCGCCCGCGGCGTTGAGGCCCGGCGCGCCGTGTCCGAGAACTTCGCCGCCCTGCTCGAGGCCGTCGCGAGGCGCCGACCGCATGCGCCCGCGCTCGTCTGGGACGGCGGCGCGTGGAGCTTCCGCCAGACGGACCATTTCGCTGGCGGCGCCGCGCGCGCCTTGGTGCATCGCGGCGCGCGCGCCGGCGACCTGATCGCGATCGCGCTCGGCAACGGCTGGCCCTTCGTCGTCGCCCTGCTGGGTGGACTGAGGCTGGGCGCGACAGTGATGCCGCTCAATCCGCTGCTGTCAGCGGCCGAGCGCGACACGGTCGTCCGGCGCTTCGCGCCGGCGCTCCTGATCGACGCCATGACCGCGGAGGAAGCGGACTGGGCGGCGGTGACGGGCGAGGCGCCCGCGCTGGTCCTGCACACCTCGGGTAGCACCGGCGAGCCGAAGGGCTCGGTGCTGTCCCATCGCGCGCTTCGCGTCGCCAACGAATCGTGGGCCGGCCCCGTCCTCGCGCTCTCCGAGGCCGACACCGTGCTGGCCGTCCTGCCGCTCGCGCATTCCTTCGGGCTCAACGGCGCGTTGCTCGCGCCGCTGCTCGCCGGTGCACGCGTGTGTCTGATGGAGCGCTTCGACCCCGAGGCGGTGCTCGAGACCATCGCACGCCACCGCGTCACCGTGCTGCCAGCGGTCGCGACGATGTTCCGCCGTCTGCTCGACTCGCCGGCGTTCGCCGGAGCCGATCTCTCGAGCTTGCGCCTCGCCGCATCCGGCGCGGCGCCGTGTCCCTGGGAGCTGGCAGAGGAGTGGCGCCGACGCACGGGCGTGCGGCTCCTGCGCGGCTACGGGATGACCGAGCTGTTCCGGCCGATCTCGTATCTCGCCGGCGACCCGCGCGATCTGCCAGACGCCATCGGCCGGCCGGTGCCCGGCGTCGAGGTGCGCCTCGTCGACGACGGCGGAACGGCCCTGGGCGCGGGCGAGACCGGCGAGCTCTGGATCAAGTCGCCGGCCGCGCTCGATGGATACCTCGGCGCGCCCGAGGCCACGCGCGCCGTCCTCGGGTGGTTCAAGACAGGCGACCTCGCCACGCTGTCGTCCGACGGCTTCGTGCGCATCGTGGGACGCAAGAAGGACCTGATCCTGCGCGGCGGCTACTCGGTGGTGCCCGGCGAGGTCGAGGCCGTGCTGCTCGCGCACCCGGCGGTCGCGGAGGCCGCGGTCGTCGCGACGCCTCACCCCGAGTTGGGCGAGGAGATCGCCGCCTTCGTCACGCTGCGCCCGTCGGCGACCGTCGGCGCCGACGTTCTCATCGCGCACTGCCGCCGGCGCCTCGCGGCGTTCAAGTATCCTCGTCGCGTGACCATCGTGGCGGAGCTGCCCCGCAGCGCGACGGGCAAGATCCTCAAGTCCCGCCTCCCGACAGAGAGCGCGTGACGCCGGCCTGACGCAGGCGATCTAGGCGAACCCCGACCGGCCGGGTATCATCGGGGCGCCGGCGCGAGGTGGGGCCGGTGGCGAGGCCGGCGACGACGCCGCGGCTCCGAGAACTGGCTCACCGCACAAGGAGGGACATCCATGACGGATCCGCGAACCCGCGTCGCCTTCCTGCTTGCCTCGGTCGGACTGGTGCTGGCTGCCCTCGGCGTGGCCGGACCCGCCCGCGCCCAGGAGTTCACGCCGGCCATCGTGTACGACATGGGTGGGAAGTTCGACAAGTCGTTCAACGAGGCCGCGTACAACGGCGCCGAGCGGTTCAAGAAGGAGACGGGCGTCGCGTATCGCGAGTTCGAGGTGACCGCCGAGGCGCAGCGCGAGCAGGCGCTGCGCAACATGGCCCGCCGCGGCTCGCCGATCGTGGTCGCCGTCGGGTTTTCCCAGGCGAGCGGCGTGGAGAAGGTCGCCAAGGAGTTCCCGAACGTGAAGTTCGCGATCATCGACGCGGTCGTGGACCTGCCCAACGTGCAGTCGATCGTGTTCAAGGAGCACGAGGGCTCCTTCCTGGTCGGCATGGCGGCGGCCATGGCATCGAAGACCGGCAAGATCGGGTTCGTCGGCGGGATGGACATCCCGCTCATCAGGAAGTTCGCGCTCGGCTACGAGGAGGGCGCCCGGTACGTCAATCCGAAGATCGAGATCTTCCAGAACATGACCGGCACGACCCCGGCGGCGTGGAACGACCCGACGCGCGGCGGGGAGCTGGCCCGCAGCCAGTTCGACCGCGGCGCCGATGTCGTCTACGCCGCCGCGGGCGCGACCGGGCTCGGCGTGCTCCAGGCAGCGAAGGACAAGGGCCGCCTCGCGATCGGCGTCGATTCGAATCAGAACTACCTCCACCCGGGCTCGGTCCTCACGTCGATGGTCAAGCGCGTCGACCAGGCCGTCTACGAGGCCTTCAAGACGGCCAGGGACGGGACGTGGAAGGCCGGGCGGCGCACGCTCGGCGTGGCGGAGGGCGGCGTGGGCTGGGCGCTCGACGAGTACAACCGGAGCCTCGTCAGCCAGGAGATGGAGCGCCGCCTCCAGCAGGCGCGCGCCGACATCATCGCCGGCAAGATCAAGGTCACGGACTTCATGGCCAAGTAGTGAGCGCTCGCGCGACCGGGACGGCGAGCGGCGCCGGCGGGCATGGGCGACGCCGGTGGCGCGCGAGGCGCGAATGGCTGGTCGAGGCGCTGCTGCCGCTGATCAACCTGGCGGTCGCCCTCGCGCTGTCCGCGCTCGTGGTGCTGCTGGTGGGCGAGAGTCCCGCCCGGGCGCTCTCCCTCCTCGCAGCGGGTGCGCTCGGCAGCGGCGAGGCGATCGGCTACACGCTCTACTACGCCACGAGCTTCGTCTTCACCGGCCTCGCGGTCGCGGTCGCGTTCCACGGCGGGCTGTTCAACATCGGCGCGGAGGGCCAGGCCTACGTGGGCGGTCTCGGCGTCGGCCTGCTCTGTCTCGCGGCCGGGAGCTGGCCATCGGGGTTCGTCGTCGCGGGCGCCGTCATGGCCGCGGCGGCCTTCGGCGCGGCCTGGGCGTTCGTGCCGGCCTGGCTCCAGGCGCGGCGGGGAAGCCACATCGTCATCACGACGATCATGTTCAACTTCCTCGCCTCGTCGCTGATGACCTATCTGCTCGTCAACGTGCTCATCAAGCCGGGCCAGCAGTCGCCGGAGACGCGCGAGTTCGCGCCGAGCACGTGGCTGCCCCAGCTCCATGGCGTGCTCGGCGCGCTCGGGTGGGGACTGGGACAGTCCCCGCTCAATCTCGCGACGGTCCTGGCACTCGCGGCGTGCGTTCTCGTGTGGTTCTACCTCTGGCACACGCGATGGGGCTACGCGCTGCGCGCGCTCGGCAAGAGCGAGACCGCCGCGGTGTACGGTGGCATCCGGCCCGCGAGGACCGTCATCGCGGCGATGTGCATCTCGGGCGCGCTGGCGGGGCTGATGAGCCTGAACGAGGTGATGGGCGTCCAGCACCGGCTGATGCTGAACTTCGTCGGCGGCGCCGGCTACGTCGGCATCGCCGTCTCGCTGATGGGCCGCAATCACCCGGCGGGCATCGTGCTGGCGGCGATCCTCTTCGGCGCGCTCTACCAGGGGGGCTCCGAGCTGTCGTTCGACGTGCCCACGCTCACCCGGGACATCGTCGTCGTCATCCAGGGGCTCATCATCCTGGTCTGCGGCGCGCTCGAGCACGCCCTCCGGCGTCCGCTCCTCTGGCTGGTCCGCCCTCACGCGCGCGCCGGCCCGTCCGCGCCGCTCGCGCATCACGGATCGTGAGCAGCGCGACGATCGCGAACGAGCCACATGAGTGAGGGCGGACTCCTGCTGGCGCTCCTGGCCGCGGCCACCCTGCGCGGCGCCGCGCCGCTCGTGCTCGCCGCGCTGGGCGGCCTGTTCTCGGAGCGCTCGGGCGTCGTCGACATCGGGCTCGAGGGCAAGATGCTGGCGGCGGCGTTCGCGGCCGCGGCCACCGCCGCGGTCACGGGCTCGGCCTGGACGGGGCTGCTGGCGGCGATCGGCGCGTCGGTGCTGGTGAGCCTCGTGCACGGCTACGCCTGCATCACGCATCGGGGCGACCAGGTCGTGTCGGGAATGGCGCTCAACATCACGATGTCCGGGCTCACCGCGATGCTCGGCCTCGCGTGGTTCCGCGAGGGCGGCCAGACGCCGCTCCTGGGGGCCGGCGCCCGCTTCACGCCGATCGCGCTGCCCGCGGTCGACACGCTCACGCCCGTCCCGCTGCTCGGGCGCGTCTACGGCGAGGTGCTGAGCGGACACAACGCGCTCGTCTACCTCGCCGCGGCGGCGGTGCCGTTGGTCGCGTGGCTCGTCTACCGCACGCGCTTCGGCCTGCGCCTGCGCGCGGTGGGCGAGGCGCCCGGCGCAGTGGACACCGCCGGCATCTCGGTGTCGTCCGTCCGCTACCGCGCGGTGATCGCGAGCGGCGTGCTGTGCGGGCTCGCGGGCGCGTACCTGTCGATCGCCCATCACGCATCGTTCATTCGCGACATGTCGGCGGGCAAGGGCTACCTGGCCCTGGCCGCGCTGATCTTCGGCCAGTGGCGCCCCGTGCCGACGGTGGGCGCGTGTCTCCTCTTCGCGCTGGCCGACGCCGTGCAGACGCGGCTTCAGGGCACACCGCTTCCGCTGGTCGGCGTGATCCCCGTGCAGTTCATCCAGGCCTTGCCCTACGCGCTCACCGTCTGCCTGCTCGGCGGCTTCGTGGGACGGGCGGTGGCGCCCCGGGCCATCGGCGTCCCCTACGTGAAGGAACGATGAGCCTCGAGCCGATGCTGGACCTCGCGCGGCGTGCGCTCGACAACGCCCACGCGCCCTATTCGCGCTTCCGCGTCGGCGCGTGCCTGCGCGCCTCGAGCGGGCGTCTCTACGCCGGGTGCAACGTGGAGAACGCGTCGTTCCCGGTCGGCCAGTGCGCCGAGGCCACGGCCGTCGGCGCGATGATCGCGGCCGGCGATCGGGAGATCGCGGAGGTCGTCGTCCTCACCGAGCGCGAGGCGCCGTGCGCGCCCTGCGGCCGATGCCGGCAGCAGCTGGCCGAGTTCGCGCGTCCGGACACGCGTGTGCATCTGTGCGGGCCCGAGGGCGTGCGCGTCACGACGACGCTCGGCGCGCTCCTGCCGCTCGCCTTCGGGCCCGCCGCCTTCGAGCCACCAGATGGCGGCGCACGCTCCTGAGTGGCACGGGCATCACCGTCCGGCGGAGCTGATCCGCCGGAAGCGCGACGGCGCCGTCCTGACCGACGAGGAGATCGCGGCCCTCGTCCAGGGAATCGCCGACGGGTCGGTGAGCGAGGGGCAGATCGCCGCGTTCGCCATGGCCGTGTTCTTCCGCGGCATGACCCACGCGGAGTGCGCGGCCCTCACGCGCGCCATGACGCACTCGGGCGCCGTCCTCGACTGGTCGTCCGACGATCTGGGCGGGCCCATCCTCGACAAGCACTCGACGGGTGGCGTGGGCGACAAGGTGAGCCTGATCCTCGCGCCGATCGTGGCCGCGGCCGGGGGCTTCGTGCCGATGATCTCCGGGCGCGGCCTCGGCCACACGGGCGGCACGCTCGACAAGCTCGAGAGCATCCCGGGCTACGACGTCTCGCCGGACCTCGATCGCTTCCGCGCGGCCGTGCGCGCTGCCGGTTGCGCCATCGTCGGCCAGACGGAGCATCTGGCGCCCGCGGACCGCCGGCTCTACGCGGTCCGCGACGTCACGGCCACCGTCGACTCGATCCCGCTCATCACCGCGTCGATCCTGTCGAAGAAGCTGGCCGCGCGACCCGACGCCCTCGTGATGGACGTCAAGGTCGGCAGCGGCGCCCTGATCCCGTCGCCGACGCTCGAGCCGGCGACCGTGCTCGCCGAGAGCCTGATCCGCGTCGCCGAGGGCGCGGGGCTCCGGATGGCCGTGCTCCTGACCGACATGAGCCGCGCCCTCGGCCACCACGTGGGCAACGCCGTCGAGGTGCGCGAGGCCGTCGACTTCCTGGTCGGTCGCCGGCGCGACGCGAGGCTCCACGCGGTGACGGCGGCCCTGGTCGCCGAGCTGCTGGTGCTCGGCGGCCTGGCCCGTGATCAGGCCGACGCGCACGTCCGCGTGGAGCGCGCGCTCGACTCGGGCGCCGCGGCCGAGCGGTTCGGGCGCATGGTCGCCGCGCTCGGAGGCCCGGCCGATCTCGTCGAGCGTCGCGATCGACACCTCGGCCGCGCGCCGGTGGAATTCGCCGCGGCGCCCGAGCGGGCGGGCGTGATCGTCGCGGTCGACGCCCGGGCCGTCGGCCTCGTGCTGGCCCGCCTCGGCGGCGCGCGTCATCGCGTCGGCGACGCGATCGATCCGGCCGTGGGCCTCACGGACGTGCGCGGGCCGGGCGACGTCGTCGGGCCGGATCAGCCGCTCGCGATCATCCACGCGCGGTCGGCCGCTGGCGCCGAGGCGGCGGCGCGGGCGCTGCGCGCGGCGATGATCGTCTCGGAGGAGCCGGACGCGGGTCCCGGGTCACCCGCGGAGCGCCATGTCCGCGCGCCGGCGCACCCCGTCCTGCATCGCATCGGCCCCAGCGGTTCACACGTGAAGTCGGACGAATGAGCGCGTCGTCCCGCACGAGCGGGCTCTGGCAACCGCCGCTCAGCGCTTGACGCCGGCCCGACGAAGGAGCGCGACGATCTCCTTGTGCGCCGGCCCGCCCCCGGTCACGCGCGAGATGTCGCCGTGAGCCGGGACGTCGGGCAGGTCTTCTCTCGGCATGGGCTCGGCCGCGCGCCAGCTCGCGTACTGGAGGATGGTCCAGCCCTCGCGGTCGGTCACGTTCGGATTCGCGCCCCGCGAGAGCAGGAGGCGCACCGCGTCGGCGTGCCCGCGCCACGCGGCGTACGTGAGGGCGGTCCAGCCGGCGCGCGTGCGCTGATCGAGGTCGGCGCCGCGATCGGCAAGCGCCGCGATCACGGCCGTGTGGTTGTTGATCGCGGCGAGCATGACCGCGGTGAGCCCGGCCCGGTTCTGCACGTTGACGCCGGCACCCGCGGCGACGAGCGCGTCGACCGCCCCGGCGTGACCATGGATGACGGCCAGCATCAGCGGAGTGAACCCCGAGGCATCGCGCGCCTCGAGGGACGCGCCCTCGGCGAGCAGCGCGGTGATCGCCCGGACGTCTCCGTCCTCGGCGCGCTGGAGCAAGGCCTCGTCCTTGGCCGAATCGCGCCGCGACGCCGTCGCGAGCGGGCGAGCTGGCAACGCGCGGGGCGGCAACATCGGCGCCGCGGCGGCGACCAGCGGAGGCGGCACGCGCTCAGCGACGGTGGTAGTCGGCGCGGGCCGAGCGATCGGAACCGGAGCGACGGGAGTCGGCACAGGCGCGGCGACGGGCGCCGGCGCAGGCCGAACGCTCACAGCCGGCGCGGACATGGCGGCTGGAGCCTGTGCAGGTGAAGCGGTGGGAGCCGGCACGGACGAGGTCGCGAGGGCCGGTGCGGGAGCGGGAGCCGTTGCGGGCCGCGCGCTCGGAGCCGGCGCGGACCCGACCGGAGCGGACACATGCGGGGCGACGGGAGCCGGCGCGGACGAGGCTACGGGCGCCGGCGCGGCAACGGGGGCCGGCGTGGTCCGAGCGCTCGGGGCCGGCGCGGAGATGGCGACCGGAGTCTGCATAGGTGAGGCAGAGGGGGCCGGCGCGGACGACGTCATGGGCGCGGCAATGGGAGCTGGTGTGGCTTGAGCGATGGGACCGGGCGGCGCGGTCCGAGCCGGCAGCGAGGTGACGGGACTCTGCGCGGTCGCAGCGACCGGAGTCGAGGCGACCGGAGCAGGCGTGGGTGAAGCCACCGGAACCGCCGCCAGCACAGCGACCGGGACGGCGGCGCTCGTCGATTTCGATGGCTGCGGCTCCGGTTGGAGCGAGGCCACCTTCGGCAGCACGGGCCGGGGCTCGAGGTCCAGCCGGACGGCGGGCGGCGCGGGCCGCTCGGCGCGACGCAGTGCTGGATCGTTCAGCCGATTGGCGCCGAGCACGATCAGCAGCACGATCAGCGCGGACGCGACGCCGGCGGGAGCCAGACGCCACGGTCGCGCGCCGTCACGCAGCAGGCCCTGCCCGCGCCTCACGCGCGCGGGTCCGCGCGGCAGCTCGCGCGTCACCTCGTCGACCATGTCACCGGTGACCTGATCGCGCCCCGTGAGATCGGCCAGGCGCAGGAGCCGGCTGCACAGGACGTTGATCATCTGGGGAATGCCCTCGGACGCAGTCGCGATCTTCGCCACCGCTCCGGACACGAACGGATTCGCTCCGACAGCCGCGGTGCGCCAGCGGCGCTCGATGTACGAGCCGACCTCGCCCGCGGCGAGCGCCGTGAGCCGGCGCTGAACCGCCGCCGGCAACGGCGCGCCGCGACGTCGCAGCTCGGCGACCGTGTCCTCGAGGAGCGGCCCTCCGGCCAGGATGAGCCGGAGATCGGGCCGGGCCGACAGGATCGCATCGAGCGAGCCGAGCAGCTCGCGCGAGAGCGCCTGCGCCTCGTCGAGGCCGACGATGACCTCGTGTCCCGGTTCGGGGGCGGGCAGGCGCGCCAGGAAGTCGTCGAGGTCCAGCGGCAGATTCTCGATCATCGTCCGGCTTCCCGCGCGCTGCCGGGCCTCGATCACCCGATGGAGCATCGTGGTCTTGCCCGTGCCCGGCTCACCGGTGAGCACCGCCAGCCGCGGACCACCGGCTCCGAGGAGCGAGAGTCGGCTGAACGTCTCGGCGGTGTGCGGCGTGTCGAAGATGATCTCCGGGTCGGCGAACGGGGCGAACGGCTCGCGCGATCGCGGGCGTCCGGGCGGAAGGTCGGTCATCGCGGCGCCTCCCCCGACGGCAGGACGACCGCTTCCACCCGGCGATTGAGCGCACGCCCCGCCGGGTTGTCCTTGCCGCCGGGCAGCGTGTTCGGCGCGACGGGCCGGCTCTCGCCGTAGCCCTCGACGCTCAGGCGGTCGCGGCGCACGCCGCGCGCGACCAGCTCCTGCGCCACGGATTCGGCCCGACGGCGAGACAGCGCGACGTTGTAGGCGTCCGTGCCGATGGAGTCGGCGTGGCCCTCGAGCGCGACCCGCCGGGTGATCGCCTGCGGGTGACCGAGCACGAAGGCCATGCGCTCGATCTCCCGGCGCGCCTGGGGCCCGAGGTCCGAGCTGTCGAAGGCGAAGAGCACGTTGCGAAAGGTGATGACGACGCCGCGCGGCGTCTGACGGATCTCCGTCGGCAGATCTTGTCCAGTCTCGGTCGTCGGTCCGTCCTTCCGCACACCGACGCCTTGCCGGACCAGCTCATCCGCGAGCTCTCGGTCGGTGAAGGGGGCAGGGGGTTGTGCAGCAGCGGGTGGCGCTGGTTCCGGTTGCGCGGCCACGACCTGGGGTGGCGGGGCCGGTTTCTGGGCGCACCCGCATGCGACGAGCCCGAGCAGAACCGCCGCGGTGAACGCCCGTACCATGTCAGCCCTCCCTCCGGGGCGACCTGGACCACATTCCGAGGCCGAAACGTCGGCCGACGTCGGGACGCCGACGCGGGCCGATCAGACCCGCGCCGCCCTCGTCACCCGGCCATCCGTTGCCCTCGCGCCTAACCCTTCAGTTCCGGGATCACCCACATCGGCGCGCGGCCGGCGGCGACCCGCTGGACGTTGTCGAAGCCGTTGCGGAACGCCTTCGTCCAGTTCTCGATCGTCGGGCCCGCCATGTGCGGCGTGATGATCGCGTTGTCGAGCTTGAAGAGCGAATGGTCGTTCTTCGGCGGCTCCTGCACCATGACGTCGAGGCCGGCGCCGGCGATCCGTCCCGTGGTCAGCGCCTGGTAGAGCGCTTCCTCGTCGACGACCGGGCCCCGGCACGTGTTGATCAGGATGGCCGACTCCTTCATGATCGCGAACTCGCGCGCGCCCATCATCCCGCGCGTGACGTCGTTCAGCGGGACGTGCAGGCTCACGACGTCGGAGGCGCGAAGCAGCTCCGGCAAGAGCGCGAAGCGCACGCCGAGCGCGTCCTCCTGATCCTCGGTGAGGCGCGCGATGTCGTAGTACAGAACCTGGACGTCGAATCCCTTGGCCCGCCGGACCACCTTCTTGCCGATGGTGCCGAGGCCCACGATGCCGAGCGTCTTGCCGGCGAGCTCGAAGACGCGCTGCTCGCCGAGATCGCCGACGCGCCACTTGCCGGCGACGACGTTGTTGTGCATCCAGGCGAGGCGCTTCAACACCGACAGGATCAGCATGACCGTGTGTTCGGCCACGGCCACCGAGTTGGCGCCGCCGTTGTTGGCGACGGGCACCCGCGCCCGGCGGGCCGCCTCGACGTCGAGCCGGTCGTAGCCCGCGCTGACGAGCTGGATCAGCTTCAACTTGGGCGCGGCCTTGTAGAACGAGTCATCCATGCCCCCGCGGGCGAAGCCCATGAAGTACTCGGCCTCCTTGATGGCCGGCGCGAACTGCGGATCCTCGCGCTCGAGCACGACCAGCTCGTAGCCGGCCGGCACCATGTCACGGGCGACGTCCATGATGCTCTTCGACAGGGGCGGACTGAAGACGATCTTGGTGGCCACGCTGCTCTCCTTTTCCTTCGCGGTGACGGCCGCGACGCGGCCGGTGACATCGACAACGCCGACATCTATTAGGGACGACCGACCGCCGGAGGTCAAGGGCCATCCGGCGCGGCCCGGCGCGGCCCGAACGGCCGCGTTCACTTGACCGGTCGACGTCCGCTGCGCTAGAGTGCGCCCCATGAAAAAGAAAACGTCCGCTGCGAAAAAGGCGACGACGACGAAGAAGCCAGCCGCCAAGAGCGCGGCGGCGACGAAGGCCGCGGCCAGCAAGAAGAAGGCGCCGAGCCCGGCGCCGGCCGCCGCGCCCGCTCCAGCTCGGCGGGCCACGTACACCCCCCAACCCGTCCAGGGCATCGGCTGGGCGCCCTTCCGCTATCCGCCGCAGTAGCGGGGCGCTCCTCCTCGTACTCGTGATCGCGAGCGCCGGCTGCTCGGCGCTCGATCGGGCGCGGGGGTCCTGGTGGGAGCTGAGCCGTGATCCCTCCGGCCTCGCGCCGGATCCGGCCAGCACCCGTGATGCGGTCCTGCAGGTCTATGCCGCCCGCACCGTGGGCTGGCGCGGCCTCCTGGCCGTCCACACCTGGATCGCCGTCAAGCCCACGGATGCTCCCGCCTATACGCGCTACGAGGTGATGGGGTGGGGCGTGGGCCGCGGCGCGCCGGCGCTCAGGGTCAACCGCACCGGACCCGACAACTACTGGTTCGGCGCCCGGCCCGACCTGATCGCAGACCGGCGCGGCGATGGCGTCGATCAGCTCATCGCCAAGGTCGAAGCGGCGGTCGCCGCGTACCCCTATGCCGACAGCTATCGGACCTGGCCTGGCCCCAACAGCAACACGTTCACGGCGTTCGTCGCGCGTGCCGTGCCCGAGCTTCGCGTGGATTTGCCGCCGACGGCGATCGGCAAGGACTTTCTCGCCGGCGGCGCGCTGGCGGCGCTGAGCCCGAGCGGAACCGGCGTGCAGCTCTCCCTGCTCGGGCTGTTCGGCGTGCTGGCCGGCCTCGACGAGGGCATCGAGATCAACGTCCTCGGATTGTCGTTTGGCGTGGACGTGAAGGCGCCGGCGCTCAAGATCCCCGCGATCGGGCGCGTCGGGTTCTAGAACACCTGGCTCAGCCTGGCCCGGCAGCGGGAGACGGCCCCACTGGACTCCCTGCCGAACCCGATCGTGCGGCACCATCGCCCGGTCGCTCTGCCGGTTGCCCCATCGGCCGGATCTGCCGATATACTGGCCGGCACGAGCCCTTCGATGATTGCGCGCCTCGCCCTCGTGCTCGCCTCCGTGATCGCGCTGGTCAGTGCCGGTTCGGGGGGCGCGGCGGCGCCGCCGGTGCGGAGCCTCGCCGGCGAGTTGCTGGTCGCGACGCCCGACATGCGCGATCCGCGCTTCGCGCGGACCGTCATCTACATGGTCCGGCACGATCAGAGCGGCGCGCAGGGCTTCGTCGTGAACCGACCGCTGCGCGAGGTGCCGCTTGCGCGACTGCTCGACCAGATGCGCATGGAGAGCGCCGGGGCGACGGGATCGGTCCGGCTGCACTCCGGAGGGCCGGTGGAGCCGCTGCGCGTCTTCGTCCTGCACACGAGCGACTACGCGGGCGGCGAGACGGAGGCGGTGAAGCACGGCGTGTCGGTCACGTTCAGCCCGGACATCCTGAGCGCCATGGCGCAGGGCAAGGGGCCTCGCCGTTCGCGCATCGTGCTGGGCTACGCGGGCTGGGCGTCGGGCCAGCTCGAGGCGGAGATCGAAGCAGGCGCGTGGGTGCGTGCCGGCAGCGACGAGCCGATGCTGTTCGACGCGGACGACGAGAAGAAGTGGGAGCGAGCGCAGTCCCGTCAGAAGATCGATCTGTAGACAGACCACGCCCAGCCGTCCCGGCGGTCGACAAGGAGGCCACTCATGGACAAGATCGAGCGCGTGCGCGCGACCCTCGCGGGCAAGCCGGTGGATCACCCGCCGTTCACCGCCTGGTACCACTTCGGCACTCAGCACGCGCCGGCCGAGCGCGCCGCCGCCGTCCATCTCGAGTTCTTCGAGGCCTACGACCTCGACCTGCTCAAGGTGATGAACGACTACGACTACCCGAGCCCGGACGGCGTCGACACGCTCTCGACCCCGGAAGACCTGGCCCTGCTGCGGGACTTCGAGCCTCGCGATACCCCGATGGGCGCGCAGCTCGAGGCGATCGAGATCATCGCGCGGGCGCTCCGGGGGCGCGCGCTGTTCGTCGACACGGTGTTCAACGCCTGGAACACCCTCAAGCGGAACCTCGTGAAGGGCGCGATCGCCGAGCTGATGACGCGCCACCCGGAGGCCGTCGAGGCCGCGCTCCGCGTCGTCAACGGCAACCTGATTCGCTACGCGCAGGCGAGTCTCGAGCGCGGGGCGGCGGGCATCTTCCTCTCGGTGCCGGCGAGCGCCGAGTCGCTGACGCCGGAGCAGTTCGAGCGGTTCATGCGTCCGTTCGACCTCGCGTTGCTCGAGGCCATCCGCGGCCGCGGGGAGTGCCACGTGCTCCACGCCCACGGTGACCGGCTGTACCTCGACCGGCTGCTCGACTATCCGGTGCACGCGCTCTCGTGGTCGGATCTGAACGGCGGCCCGACCATCGCGGACGCGCGCAAGAAAACGTCGCTCACGCTCATGACCGGCCTCGATCACGTCCGCTTCACGGAGATCTCCGCGGACGCGGTGCGCCACCAGACCCGCGCCGCCCGCGAGCAGGGCGGCCCCACGCGCTTCATGCTGGCGCCGGGCTGCTCGATCCCCACCTATACCTTCCCGCCGCTGATCCGAGCGGCCCGGGCCGCGAGTCGATGACGGCGCGCCCGCGCACGGCGGCGATGCCGCTCGGCGCGCGACGCGCATGAGCGACGCGCGCGACCTCCTGGCCGCGCTCGAACGCGGCGCGTCGCTGCCCGCGGCCTGGTACACGGACGCCGGGATCGCGGCCCAGGAGCGCGAGCGAATCTTCCGCCGCGGCTGGCATTACATAGGCCGCGCCGAGCAGGTCGTCCGAACGGGCGACTACTTCACCGCCGCCGTCGGCGACGTGCCCGTGGTCGTCGTGCGAAGCGAGGCCGGCGTCCACGCGTTCGTCAACGTGTGTCGCCATCGGCGACACGAGGTCGTGAGCGGGGCCGGCAACCGCAAGACGTTGCAGTGTCCGTATCACGCCTGGACGTACGGGCTCGACGGCGGGCTGCGCGCGGCGCCCCGGTCGGATCACGAGCCGGGCTTCGATCGCGCGAGCCTGCCGCTGCTCCGCCTGCGGGCGGATGCCTGGGGTCCCTTCCTCTTCGTCGGCCTCGACGAGGAGACGCCGCCGCTCGCCACGGTGCTCGGCGAGCTGCCCGCGATCGTCGCCAGGAGCGGGCTCGATCTCGAGCGCCTGTGCTTCCGGAGCCGCGAGGAGTGGTCGGCCGAGACCAACTGGAAGGTGATGATCGAGAACTTCCTCGAGTGCTATCACTGCCCGGTGCGGCATCCCGGCTTCTCCGCCGTGGTCGACGTCGACGAGGACAGCTACACGCTTCGCGCCCACGAGTGGTTCTCGAGCCAGGTGGCGCCCGTCAGGCGGAGCGCGCTCGAGGGCCGGGGCCGGCGGCCCGCCTACGACGTCGCCGGAGCGATCACGCAGGCGCAGTATCACCTCGTCTGGCCCAACCTCACGCTCAGCATCAACCCGGGGCCGCCCAATCTCTCGCTCGACGTGTGGACACCCGATGGGCCCGAGCGGACCCGCGGCTTCACCGAGCACTATTTCGGACCCGACGTGCCCGAGGCCGCGCAGCAGGACATCATCGCGTTCAATCGCGAGGTCAGCCGCGAGGACGACGCGCTCACCGATTCGGTGCAGCGCGGACTGCGCGCGGGCGTGCCCGCCCAGGGGCGCCTGCTCACCTCGAGCGAGCACCTCGTCATCCATTTCCAGAAGCTCGTCGCCTCGGCGCTCGCCCGGCGAGAGCCGCCGCCCGGCACGTAAGGCCTACGACGTCGTCCTGACCGGACTGCGGCGATCGCGGGGCTGCGGGGGCGCCCATCCGGACGATCGAGGCCATTTTCGATGTCCGGCTCGAGCATTCCGGGATCGAGCGTGCCTGGCTCGATCACACAGCCGGGGACTCCGGGATCGACGCTCGGCGCCACGGGACAGCCGAGGGTGACGCCGCCCTGCGTGCCGGGTTCGGCCGGGCCGCCACTGAACTCGGGCCCGCTCTCGTCGCGCCAGCCGTGCGTGCCGGTGCCCGGCGTCGGCGGATCCGGGGGATAGACGCGAGCGCCCGGCGCTGCCGCGTCAGCCGGCGAAGCGATAGCCCTGCCGGTGCACGGTCACGATGAATTCCGGATGCGCGGGAACGCGCTCGAGCTTCTGGCGCAACGCGCTCACGTGCACGTCCACCGTGCGGGTCTGCGGCACCGCATCGTAGCCCCAGACCTTGTCCAGCAGCTCGTTCCTCGACAGGAGCGCGCCGCGGTGCTCGATGAAATACGAGAGCAGCTTGAACTCCATGCCCGACAGCGGCACGGGCTGCCCCTGCCGCACCACCTCGGCGCGCCGGAAGTCCACGCGCACATCGCCGAAGGCGTAGGTGCGTTCCGCGCGTCCGGCCGCGGGCCGTCCTCGGCGCAGGAGCGCCTCGATGCGGGCGAGCAGCTCCGACATGTCGAATGGTTTGACCAGGTAGTCGTCCGCGCCGAGGCGCAAGCCGACGACGCGGTCGACGACCTGTGCGCGCGCCGTGAGCATGAGGACGGGGAGCGAGAGCCCGCGCGCGCGCAGGTCGCGGCAGACCTCGAACCCGTCGCGACCGGGCAGCATGACGTCCAGGATCACGAGGTCGAAGCTCGCTTGACCCAGGCGTGCGAGCGCGCGCTCGCCATCGCCCGCCGTCTCGATCTCGAACCGCTCCGCCTCGAGCCGATCGGTGAGCGTCAGCACGAGCGCGGGCTCGTCCTCGACCAGAAGGATGCGTGCGCGCGGCGCTTCGATCACGCCCGCTCCCGTGAGCGCGTCAGCCACGGCACGCAGCACCAGCCGACCGTGGTCGTGGCGGTGCGCGCGTCGACGAGACGGGGCCGTGCGCCTGCCGCCTCGATCACGTCCCCTCCCGTGCGGCGGGAAGACTGAGCGTGAACGCGGCGCCCCGCCCGCCGGTTCCCGTCGCCACCGTGACGCGGCCGCCGTGCGCGCGGGCGACGTGCTGCACCACGCTGAGCCCGAGGCCGCTGCCCGGAACGCCTCGCGCGGACGCGCCGCGCACGAACGGCTCGAAGAGTCGCGGCACCTCGGCTCGCGGCACGCCGGGCCCGCGGTCCTCGACCACCAGATCCAGCTCGCGACGCGCACCCTGCTCCGGCGCCATCCGCGCGCGGACGGCGAGCCACTCGCCCCCGCCGTGCTTCTGCGCGTTGTCGATCAGGTTGCGCAAGGCGCTCTTGAGCGCGGCCGCGTCGCCAACGATCGGCTCGAGCCCGCCGGCGACGTCGACCTCGACGTGGCCGGGGAGACGCGCCTCCGCCAGCACCTCGCTCACGAGCGCGGCGACGTCGATTCGCTCGAGCGGCGCGCGGCGACTGCGCCCCAGCATGCCGGACAGCTCGAGGGTGCGCTCCACCAGCGCGGTGAGCCGATCGCCCTCGCGCCGCAGCATCTCCCCATAGCGCCGCACCTGCTCGGGCGTGGTGACCACACCGTCGGCGAGGTTTTCGCCCGCCGACCGGATCGCCGCCAGCGGCGTCCGCAACTCGTGGGACACCGCCGCCACGAACGCGACTTGCTGACGGGCCAGCGCCCGCGCGCGATGGCTGTAGAGGGCGAGCAGCGCGCCGCTGCCGCCGAGCAGGGCGAGGACGCCGAGCCCGAGGGCGAGATTCCGCGCGCGCGTGCGCGCGACGACGGCCGCCAGCGAGCCATCGCGATGGGCGACCACGAGCTGCCACGCCGGCGCCGGAGGCCGCATCACGCGTGGAGGCGTGTGCGGGGAGGACGGGGGCGGCCATGGCGCGGCCGCGCGGAGCGCGCCACCCCACGGGGCGCCGAGCAAGGCCATCGTCACGTCGGCGGGGCGAGCACCGGGAAAATCGGGACGCGACGTCCACACGACCTGCCGCGGCTCCGCACGCGTCACCACGGCCACGTCGGCGTCGAGGCCCGCGAAGTGGCGCTCGGCCAGCTCGCGGAGCACGCTGTCGCGGAGGATCGCGGCGTCGAGGACCAGCACCACCACCGGCCCGCGCGCCATCATCATCGCCGGCGCATGCGCCGGCGTCGGTGGCGGCGGGGGACCGCCCTCGTCAGGCCGGGGCGGACCGGGTGGGCGAGGCCGAATGACGATCGCCGGAACCTCCGGCACGAACGACATCCCTGGCGGGCCAGGGCCGGGAGAGGCGCCGGAGTCGAGCCTCGCCCGCACGGGCTCGAGCTCGGCCGTCCACTCGGCCGGTACGAAGCGGTCACCGTCGAGCCGGCGCAGCTCCCACGCGTCCGACGACCCGGAGGCGATCATGACCCCGCGCAGGAGGCGCGGGTCGCCGGCCTGCGTCGTCCACTGGCCGAGCTGGCGATCGAACCAGGTGGGATCGTCAGGCGCTTGCCAGGGCGCCGGACGAAACACGAGGATCAACCGCCCCAGCTCGCGACCGAGATCCTCGGAAAAGCGTCCAGCGGCCGCATGCATCGCGGCCCGCATCCGATCTTCCTCGGCGCGAGCCAGCTCTTCGGTCCAGCGGTACTCGAGCACGCCGAGCCCGACGAGGGCGACGAACAGAAGTGCGAGCGGCAACCCGGCCGAGCGGAGGACGGCACGCATGACGAGACGCATTCAGTGTACGCGTCCCCCGCCCCGGAGGACGGGGGACGCGCAGGCCGTCGCGGCCCGCTCCGATCACTACATCCGGGGCGGGGGCCCGCCCTTGAAATGACCGTGGGGCCGAGCGGCCCGGAGCGCCTCGAACTTCGACTTCTGGTCCGCCGTGAGGACGGACGCGACCGTGCTGTCCATCGTCTCGCGAGCCGCCCGGATCTGCTCGCGAAGCGCGTGGAGGGCGATCATCTTCTGGCCGACCGCCGCGGGATCAGGGTTGCCCTGGCTCAGCAGGCCTTCGATCTCCGTGTGGAGCGCTCGCGACTGCTCCCAGAGCGGTGCCGTCGTCGTCCGGAAGGTCTGGCCCGCTGCTTCCCACGTCGCCTTCTGCTCGTCGGAGAGCCCGAGCGCGGCGGCGATGCGCTCGATCGGCGGTGGGCCGGGCGGCGACCCCTGCGCCAGCGCCGGCCCGGCGGCGCCCGCCGCGGCGGCCGTGATCATCAATCCCATCACGAGTCGTTTCATGACTTGATCCTCCTCTCGTATTGACTCCATGGTCAGCATGCCCTCGCGAGTCGGGAGTGTCTTCAAGACACCGCAAGTCTTCGGTAAGGGATGTAAAGGGCCGCGGTTGCGCGTCGGACAGTGTCGATGCTACGGTCCACGCCATGAGCCCGACATCGACCAGCCCGCTTCCGCCCGAGGAGACGCTCACGTTCGTCCACAAGACGTGGCAGGACGACGTCCTGCCCGCGCTCACGCGCTACATCGAGATCCCGGCCAAGTCCCCCGCATTCGACGCCGCCTGGGCGCAGCACGGACACATCGACCGCGCCGTCGCGCTCATCGAGGACTGGGGCCGACGACGTCCCATCGAAGGGCTCACCGTCGAGACGTTCCGGCTGCCCGGGCGGACGCCCGTGATCCTCCTCGACGTGCCGGGGAGCGCGCGCGAGACGATCCTGCTGTACGGCCACTGCGACAAGCAGCCGGAGATGATCGGCTGGGCCGATGGGCTCGGTCCGTGGACGGCGGTGCGCCGCGGCGAGCGCCTCTACGGCCGCGGCGCGCAGGACGACGGATACGCGGCCTTCTGTGCCCTGACGGCGATCGAGGCCGTCCAGCGCGCGGGCGCGCCCCACGCGCGCTGCCTCGTGCTGATCGAGGCGAGCGAGGAGAGCGGGAGCCCCGACCTGCCCGCATACATGGACTCGCTCGCCGCGCGCATCGGCGAGCCCGACTTCGTCATCTGCCTGGATTCCGGCTGCGGCAACTACGAGCAGCTCTGGGGCACGACCTCGCTGCGCGGCATCATCAACGGCGAGCTGACCGTCGAGGTCCTGACCGAGGGCATGCACTCGGGCGCGGCGAGCGGCATCGTGCCCTCGAGCTTTCGCATCGCGCGCCAGCTCCTGTCGCGGATCGAGGACGAGCGGACTGGCGTGATCGCGCGTGACTTCCGAGTCGAGATCCCGCCCGCGCGTGTCGCCGAGGCCCGCGCGGTCGCCGCCGTGCTCGGGCGCGAGATCGCCGGCCGCTTTCCGATCGTCGAGGGCATGCGGTACGCGCACGAGGATCCGGTCGCGCTCCTGCTTGCCGGCACCTGGGAGCCCGCGCTCTCGATCATCGGCGCATCCGGCCTGCCGGCTCCCGCGGACGCCGGCAACGTGCTCCGGCCGCAGACGTCGCTCAAGCTGTCACTGCGCATCCCGCCCACGCTCGACGCCGCCCGCGCGAATCGCCGGCTGAGGGAGATCCTCGAGTCCGATCCTCCGTACGGCGCCCGTGTTCGCTTCGATTCGGCGCCGTCGCCGGGTTGGGATGCGCCCGCCACGAGGCCGTGGCTCCTCGACGCCGTGCACGCCGCGTCGCGCCGCCACTTCAGCCAGCCGGCCATGTTCACGGGGCTCGGCGGATCGATTCCGTTCATGGCCATGCTGGGCGAGCGCTTCCCGCAGGCGCAGTTCTTCATCACGGGCACGGGCGGACCCGGCTCGAATGCGCACGGGCCCAATGAGTTCCTGCACGTGCCCTTCGCCGAGCGCCTCACGGCGTGTGTGGCCGACCTGATCGCCGACCACTACCGCGCCGTTCAGAAGTCCTGATTCCCCCGACGGGGGCCGTCGAGGCCCCCGTCGATGCAGACCTCAGGGGAACGACGCGAGCTGGAATTCGCAGTACCCGGCGACCACGTCGCCTCGCCACCAGCCGCCCCGGCGCTCACAGATGGCCTTGAGCTCCGCATCCGTGTACGTGGGGCCTTGCGGCATGCCAGCACAGCCGGAAAGAAGTCCGCTGACAGCGGCGAACAGCACCAGGCCGCCCAGCAGTCGCCGGCCGGCCCGGCGTGTCGTCCTAGTCCTGGAGGTAGGCATCGCGACACCTCTCGATGGAAGCCGTCGTCACTTGGGACGCTTCTACAGTCGCCATGGATGCGGACACGAACGGCGCGCCTCCGCGACGGCCAATGTGTCCATCATTTGGGAACGCGCAATGCTCCGTTCAGGTTCCGCCAGGTCAATCGGGTGAAGTCCCGATGGCGCGTCTTGTTCGCGTGCGACCCCTCTGCTAAGGTGTCGGGGCTTCAGCGCAGGACGAGGGGGTTGCCGCGGATGAGACGTCGGGTGTCGAGATCGGCCGCCGTGGTCGCCGGACTGATCGGGCTGCTCGCGGCGATCGCCCCCGCTCGGGCGCAGAACGAGCTGCTCGTGCTGAACGAGCAGCGGACGGTGACGGTGTACCCGCGCGGCGCGAGTGGCGACAGCGCCCCGGTCCGGAGCTGGTCCGTGGTAGGGCCGGGCGCCGCCCTGGCCGGGATCGCAGTGGACACCGCGCACGGCGAGCTGTTCGTGACGGACTCCACCGACGACTCGATCTCGATCTATCCGATCGGCGCCAGCTTCGCGCCGGCGCCGATCCGGGTGATTCGAGGGCCCGCCACGGGGCTCGCGAAGCCCTCGCAGCTTGCGTACGACGCCGCGCACGACCAGATCATCGTGCTGAACGGTGACACGCCGTCCATCACCGTGTACGACCGCGGGGCGACCGGCGACGCGCCGCCTCTCCGCGTCATCGCCGGGGCGAGCACCGGACTCGTCCGTCCCGTGGCCCTCGCGCTCGACTCGATCCACGACGAGCTGATCGTGTCCGACGCGGGCCAGGCCGTCGTGAACGTGTACGCGCGCACGGCCACCGGCGACGTGGCGCCCGTCCGCGTCCTCGCCGCCGATCCGGCAGGTCTGGTCGTGGACGGCGTCGCCGTCGACCCCGCGCACGGCGAGCTGATGGTGATTCGGGGCGCGGCGCGCGAGCTGGCCGTGTTTCCGCGTGAGGCGACGGGCGCGGCGCCGCCGCTGCGCGTCCTCGTCCCGACGACGCCCGAGGGCTTCTCGAACGTCCTGCTCGACGCTGTCGCCGACGAGCTGATCCTGCTCGACCCGGGCTCGGGCTTCGCGGCGCAGCCTGCCGTCCTCGCCTATGCGCGGACCGCGTCTGGCGCAGCCGCTCCGCTCCGCACCCTCGCCGGATTCTCGACCGGCCTCGTCGAGCCGCGCGCGCTCGCGCTGAGCGGCGCGCCGCCGCCCGCGACCACGCTGGCCGCCTCCGTCCTGCCCTCGAGCCGATCCGTGGCCGTGGGGCAGACTGCCGGAGCCTTCGTGACGATCATCAACACGGGATCCACCGCCGCGTTCTCGGTCGGAATCGCGCCGGAGCCGTTTGGACCGGCCACGATCACCTACCACACCACGAGCTGCGCCTCGAACGCCCTCGTGGGCGCGCCGAACCAACCCGTGGACATCGCCGCCGGCGAGGCGGCGTGCTACGCGATCTTCGTCACGCCTTCGGCGGTGTTCGATCCGCTCGACGTCACGTTCAGCTTCGGCGGCACCAACACGCTGCCCGTGCCGGTCATCCACGGTGTCAACACGTTCCTGCTCTCGGGCGCGGCCGGGCCGACGCCGGACGTCGTGGCGCTCGTGGCCACGGCCGGCGCGAACGGCATCGTCGACGTGCCGGGGATCGGCGCCACCGGCGCCTTTGCCGTCGCCGTGTCCAATGTCGGGATCTCGGGAACGGTCGCGCTCACCACGGAGACCGGCGACGCGCTCCCCATCGACGTCTCGCTCTGCGAGACGGATGCGGCCGGCCAGTGTCTCGCGTGGCCCTCGTCGAGCGTCGTCACCGCGATCGCCGGCCAGCTCGACGCGGGAACGGCCGGCACGTCGACCTACGCGGCGTTCGTCACGGCATCCAGCGGATTCGCGTTCGATCCCGCCGTCACCCGGTTGTTCTTGCGCTGGAGGGACGCCGGCGGCATCACGCGTGGCGGAACGAGCGTCGCCGTCAGAATCCCCTGAGACTTCGCGCGGCGCCCGGATGACCCCGGAGCGCGCCGCGCGCGCCTTCTGGCTGCTGGTCGCCGCGCACCTCGTGGTCTGGACGGTGGCCAGAGTGCTGGCGGAGCCCAACGCGCCGCTGGACGTCGTCGAGATGGCCTACCTCGGCCACGAGTGGCAGCTCGGCTACGCGAACCATCCACCGCTCGCGGCGTGGGTGACCGAGGCGGCGCTCGTCCTCGCCGGCGGCTCCGTGTGGGCCGTGCACCTGGTCGCTCAGCTCGCGATGGTCACGTGTCTCTGGGCGGCGTGGCGCCTCGGTCGCGAGATGGTGACGCCCGGAGCGGCCCTCCTCGGCGCCGCGCTGCTCGAGTGCTGCCTCTACTACCACTTCACCACGACCGAGGTGAACAACAACGTCGCGCTCGCCCCGTTCTGGGCGCTGGCCGTGCTGTTCTTCTACCGGGCGCTCGACACGGGAGCCGCTCGCTACTGGCTCGCGACGGGCGCGTCGATCGGCGTGGGCTTCCTGGCCAAGTACAGCATGGCCGTGCTCGTCGTGGTGATGGTCGGCTTCATGCTCGCCCACCCCATCGCGCGGGGTCGCTGGTCGATGTCGGGAGCGTCCCTGGCCGTGATCGCCGCGCTCGTCGTCGTCGCGCCCCATCTCATCTGGGCCGTCCAGCAGCACTTCCCCGGGGTCCGGTGGGCGCTCGAGCGGACCCAGGCCGGCGAAGATCCGGGATCGCGCCTGGTCAACGTGCTGATCTTCGCGCGCGATCAGCTTCCCGCGCTGCTGCCGATGCTGGCGGTCCTCCTGCCGCTCACCGGTGTCCGATGGCGCCTCCGACCACTCGACTCGGCAGGACGGTTCAAGCGAGCCTTTCTCCTCGCGATGGGGCTCGGGCCGTTCGCGGCGCAGGCGGCGCTCGCGCTCGTCCTCGATCTCCGGCTGCGCAGCATGTACGGCTCGCAGCTCTGGACGTTCACCGGCGTCCTGCTGCTCTTCTCACTCGCGCTGCGTCCGGAGCCGCTCCGCTGGCGCGCGGCGGCCGCCGGCTGCGCCGCGGTGGGCGTCCTGATGATCGCCGCGGCCGTCTTCTACGACGCGGCGTGGCCCTACGTGCGCGGCAAGCCGATGAGCGTCCACTTCCCCGGGCGCGAGGCCGCGGCGCAGATCGACGCGATCTGGCGTGCGCGAGAGGACCGCCCGCTCACGATCGTGGGCGGCGAGTGGTGGCTGGCGGCGAACGTCGCGCTCTATCACCGCCCGCGCCTGCGCGTCTACGGCGGCGGTCCGTATGCCGGGCACGCGATCCCATCGGCAGAGGACAATCCCTGGACGAGCGACGGCGCGCTCGCGCGCGATGGCGGGATCCTCCTGTGGAATCCCGAGCGCCAGGAGCCAGGGATCGCCGCGATCCTGTGCCGGCGCTTCCCGACGCTCGAACTGCTCGATCCGCTCGTCCTTCACTGGCAGACCGGCGCACCCGTGCCGCCGCTGCGGATCGCGATGGCCATCGTGCCGCCGGGATCGGACGCGCCAGCGTCGCGGCCGCACAGCGCGACGGCGGCGCCGTGCACCGAGGTGTTTCGACGGCAGCGCAGCGAGGCAGTGTCGCCGCAGTCGCCGTCCGGGCGTCCAGCGAGCCCAAGCGCTCATGCTAGACTCGCTCCTGCCCTGCGGACGAGGTGGGGAGCTCTGTCGTCACCCATCGGATTCCCGGAAGGCATTCCCGGAGCGGCCCGTGGTGTGGCCATGAGCTACGACCGCTGGCCGAGGTCTGTGCACTGCACCGCGGGGCCGGGCCGCTGCCGCTCGAACCTCCAGCCGTGAGTCGGCCGGACGAAGCGCGCACGGACCCCGATCACACGTCGATTCCCGGCGTGCCTGACTCGCTCGCCGCGGGGCTCGGAAGCATTGCCCGGACTGCGGGCCGTCTCTGCGAGGCGGCCGACGTCCTGATCCGGCTGTGCGACGGCGACCTCGCCCGCCTCGTGGCACACCACGGCCTCCTGCCGGACTCCGACGCGATCGGCGAGCTCGTCGCCATCGACGCGGGCTGGCCGGGCGGCGAGGCGATCATTCGAGGCCGGAGCGTGCACGTGCGCGATCTCTCCGTCGCCCGCGCCCGGGGCCGCTACGAGCCGGTGCGGCTGCGTCAGAGCCGAGGGCGAGCGCGCAGCCGGAGCGTGCTGGCGACGCCGATCCTGCGCGGCGGCCGGCCGATCGGCCTCATCACCATCGGGCGACGACGGGTCAAGGCCTTCACCGCCAGGGACATCGCCCTGCTCGAGAGCCTCGCGGAGCACGCGACCACCCTGATCGACAACGCGCGCCTGGCAGGCGAGCACGCCAGGCTCCGCGAGGAACTCGACGTTCGCACTGCCGCGCTCACCGACTCGCTGGAGCAGCAGACCGCGACTGCCGAAATCCTCCGGGTGATCAGCGGCTCGCCGACAAACCTCCAGCCCGTGCTGGACGCGCTCGTCAGGAGCGCCGTGCGCTTCTGCGGCGCGCACGATGCGGTGATCCACCTGGTCGACGGGCGCACGCTGCGGGTCGCCGCCCACGACGGGCCGATCCCGTATCCCATCGGACTCCTCGTCTCCCTGGACCGCGGCACCGTCAACGGCCGCGCGGTGCTCGATCGACAGCCGGTGCACGTGATCGACTTGCCGGCGGAGACGGAGGCGTTCCCGGACGGGAGCGCCATCGCCCGGCAGCTCGGGTTCCGGACCACGCTCGCCGTTCCGCTCCTGCGCGAAGGCGTGGCGCTGGGCTCGATCAACCTCCGGCGCGTCGAGGCGAACCCGTTCACGGACACCCAGACCGAGCTGCTCGGGAGCTTCGCCGACCAGGCGGTGATCGCGATCGAGAACGTCCGGCTGTTCCGCGAGCTCGAGATCGCGAGCCGGCACCGGTCAGCATCGGCATGACCGACGACCAGATCGCGCGCCTGTTCGAGATCTTCAGCCCGCCGGAGGCGAGCGTCGCGCGGCGCTTCACGCGCGACTTCGCCGGCCCGATCGCGGCCGCTGGTGCGCGGTCACGGCCCTTCGTCCCCGCAGATCGACCGCTCGTCCGATTCTCCGCGACGGCGGCGCGAAGCCCCCCTAGGCTCGGTCGAGAAAGGAGAACGCCATGCGAATCTCATCGATCGTCGTCGCCCCCGCCGCGATCCTGGCCTTCGTCGCGCTCGCCGCCTCGCCCGGCTCGGTCCGGGCCGTCCGCTTCGACGAGCTGGTCCGGGACGACTTCTTCGCGGGCTTCGCCGGAGATCGCGCCAGGCTCGACCAGGGCATGCGGATCGCCGAGCAGGCCCTCGCCGTCAATCCGGATCACGCGCCGGCGCTGGTCTGGCACGGGGCGGGGCTGATCTCGAACTCTCGCGCGGCCTTCCAGGCCGGTGACGCCGCACTGGCCCTCGCGCTGATCGAGCGGGGCCTCGCCGAGATGGACCGCGCGGTGCGTCTGGCTCCCGACGACATCGCCGTGCTCATCCCCCGCGGCGCCACGCTCCTGCGCCTCTCCGAGGTGCCCGCCTTCGCCGCCCGCGCGCCGGGCTGGGTCGACGCGGCCCTCGCGAACTATCGCCACGCGCTCGCGCTCAAGGGGCCGCGCTTCTCCGAGCGGCCCGAGCACGCGCGCGGCGAGCTGCTGGCCGGCATCGCCGAGGGGCTCGATCGGCTCGGCCGGACGGCAGAGTCGCGCGACTACCTCCGCCGCATCGTGACCGACGTGCCGAACTCCGAGTACTCGCGGAGCGCCCGGGCGTGGCTGTCGAGCGCCGCCGGGGGCGCGCGGCCACGTCTCACCTGCGTCGGCTGCCACATGGAGTGAGCGCGGCCATGTGGAGATGCGGGGCCGGCAGTGGACTGTTCCTGGCAGGTGCCATCGTCACGACCATCGGACTCGGGCTCGTCCTGATTCACACGTTCGCCGTTCCTCGCCACTGGACGACGCTGTTCGTGGGCGTGGGGCTGCTCGGGCTCGGCGCCCTCCGCCGCGCGATCGGACCGCCCGAGCGGCGCGAGGACGACCGACCCCGGTGATAGAATCGCGCGCATGACCCCGCCGGGATCGGGGCACCACTTCACCGTCCGCTACTGGAGCACGGTGGCGACGGTGAGCCTGGGCGCCGCCCTGGCCGTCACGCTCACCCACGCGACTCCGGCGAACCCGGCGCTGTTCGGCCGCGTCCTCCTCCGCGCCGTCGTCTACGCGGTCGTGATGGGAGGTCTGAGCGGCTGGATCGTGCCGATCGTCGCCCACCGCCTGGCGCCCCGCCCGGGCGCGCGTCGCTGGGCCTCGATGGTCGGCGCCATGCTCGGGCTCGCGGTGATCGGCACGTTCGTGGCCACCGCCATCGTCGGGGCCTTCGGGCTCGCGCCCCACGAGTCGTTCTGGACGCGGTTCCGCGACGATCTGCAGGTCGTCGCGCTCTTCGGCGTCGCGATCGGCGTCGGCATGAGCCTCTTCGAGGGGCAGCGCGCGGAGCTCGAGGCCACCACCCACGCCCTGCACGCGCGGGAGCTCGACGAGGAGCGCACCCGGAAGCTCGCGCTGGAGGCCCGACTGGCCTCGCTCGAGGCGCGGCTCCATCCGCACTTCCTGTTCAACTCGCTCAACGCGATCAGCGCCCTCATCGAGGAGGATCCGCCGCGCGCCGAGCGGATGGTGGAGCGGCTCGCCGCCCTTCTGCGCGCGGCGCTCGACGCCGGCCGGCGCGGCCTGGTCCCGCTCGCCGAGGAGCTCGACCTCGTCGCCGACTATCTGGAGATCGAGAAGGCCCGGCTCGGCGAGCGGCTCACGTACGCGATCGATGCGTCCGCGAACGTCGAGGGGTACCTCGTGCCGCCGCTCTCGGTCCAGGCCCTCGTCGAGAACTCCGTGAAGCACGCCATCGCGCCGCGCGCGGCGGGCGGCCAGCTGCGGGTGGAGGCCCGCGGCGACGAGGCCCGGCTGGTCGTGCGGGTCCGGGACGACGGCCCCGGGTTCTCGCTCGACGGCACGGCGCCGGGGCACGGACTCGACGTCCTTCGTGGCCGGCTCGCCGAGCGATTCGGTGCGGGGGCCGCGCTCTCGGCCGGTCGCGAGAACGGCGGCGCCGTGGTCACGATGATCGTCCCGCGGTCGCCGGCGCCCCTGCCAGCGCCGGCATGACGGCGCCGCTCCGGGCCTATCTGATCGACGACGAGCCGCTCGCGCTGCGCCGCCTCGCTCGCCTCCTCGAAGCCACCGGCCGCGTCGAGGTCATCGGACGCGCCACCGATCCCGTGATCGGGCTCGCCGAGATCGAGGCGCGCCCGGTCGACGCGCTCTTCCTCGACATCCAGATGCCCGGGCTCACCGGATTCGACGTCGTCGCGCGGTTGCCGCCGGGCCCCCTGGTCGTCTTCACGACGGCGTACGATCAGCACGCCGTGCAGGCGTTCGAGGCCAACGCGGCCGACTACCTGTTGAAGCCGATCGAGCAACGCCGGCTCGACCGGACGCTCGATCGGCTCCACGCGCGGCGCGCCGAGCCGCACGGGGGCGACGTGCGCGCGGTCGTGGACGCGGTGCTGCGTTCGCTCAAGGCGCCCGCCAACCTCGACCGCCTCGCGTCGAGGATCGGCGAGCGGATCCACCTCCTCGACGTCGCGGACGTCACGCACTTCGTGGCGCGCGACCGCGCCGTGTACGCGGTCGCCGCCGGGACGGAGCATCTCCTCGACGGCACGCTCGCCGAGCTCGAACGGCGCCTCGATCCCGGTCGCTTCCTGCGCATCCACCGCGCGGCGCTCGTGAACCTCGCCTGGATAGGCGACGTGCACGCTCATTTTGGCGGCCGGCTGCTCGTCCGCCTGAAGGACACGTCGCGCACAGAGCTGGAGGTGGCCCGCGACCGCGCGCGCGCCCTCAAGGAGCGCCTCGGGCTCTAGGTCGACCCGCGCGCACCGGGTCGTAGAGGCGGCCGGCCTGGAATCGCCGGTGGCAGTGGAACAGCGTGTACTCCACGATGCGGACCGACACGCGAAGGCGCCGCGCGGCCGGGCGCAGGCAGGCGAGATAGCTCGTCCAGTCCTCGGCCGTGAAGCCGCGCCCACCCGGCTTTCGGGCAACCGCCCCGAGCGCGTGCAGGAGTTGCCACACGCGGATGTCGAGCACGCCGTAGCGTCCGGGATCGATGAGCGTCAGGATCGCGGACGCCACCGGGATGCTGACGCCGTGGAAGGACGTCAGGAGCCGGATGCGATGCCCCTCGTCGCGCGACGCCAGCACGCCGCGCGAGATGCGCCGGATCAGCGCCGCGCTGTTCCGGCGATAGTGCAGCGACGCCCGCGGCGACTTCCAGCGCGACATCGCGAGGAACTCCGCGCGCGAGAACTGCCCGCGGCGCCGGACGTGGCGCAGGCGAGCGATCAGCGCGCGCGTGCCGGGATCCTCCTCGGCGAGCGGCTCACGCGCGAGCAACTCGTCGACGCTCGAGTAGGGCAGCCGCTTGACCGGCACGCAGGGCCCCGCGGGCCCCGGCGTCGAATGCGCCCGGCGGACCCGCGCCCAGGTCGCGCGTCAGAGCGCGGCGATCGCGACGATCTCGACCAGGTACTTCGGCGAGGCGAGCCGGGCCTCGACGGTGGCGCGGCCGGGCGCGCTGCCCTGCACCACCCAGGCGTCCCACGCGGCGTTCATCTCGTCGAAGCCCCGGATGTCGGCCAGGTAGACCGTGGCCGAGAGCAGCTTGGACTTGTCGCTCCCGGCCGCCTTCAGGAGGTCGTCGATCTTCTTCAGGACCTGCTCGGTTTGCCCCTTCACGCCGGCCGACGGATCGGCGGCGACCTGACCGGCCAGGTAGACCGTGTTGCCGTGGGCCACCGCGCCGCTCATCCGCGGCCCGGCGTTGTGGCGCGCGATCGTCATTCGCGTGTCCCTTTCACTTTCGCTTGTAGACGTTGAGCCCGACCTTCTCGTCGCGGTTCGGCACGGCGACGTTGCCCTCCGTGGAGGCGATGATGGTCGTCTTCCCCGAGGAGGATGGACCGAACTCCTTCGAGAGATCGACCCGGATGGTCAGGATGTTCCCTTCGACGTTCATCTCCACGTTCTTCATCGCGCTGGTCTCCGCGGGCTCTCGGGTCGAGGCTGGCACGGAGTGTAAGCTCGGCCATCACGTCCGTCAAGGACGCGTCGCTCCGGCGAGCTCCTCGGAACAGGGGCCCTCGAAGCCCTCCGCGGCGAACCAGTTCGTCACGCTCGAATCGACGACGGTGTTGACGGCCGCCGCCACGATGCCGACCTGCCCCTGGCGCTCGAGCCCGGTCGCCTCGAGCTGCCCCTTGAACCTGAGGGCTGCGACGGGGCGATCGAAGTCGCTGTTCGGGTCCGTCGGATCCACGAGGCTCAACACGCCCGCGTCCACGATCAGCGTATGGCCCTCGAAGGCGAGCTCGACGGCGAGCTCCATGAAGACCACGTACCACGCGTTCTCCTTGATGGGCGCGACGACGGGTCCACTCTTGAGGTGAGCCAGCTTCCCCGTGAACGGGTCGATGATGGCGAGCTGAAACGCGTCCGAGTTGCCGTTGTCATACAGGATCAGCGCCAGGCCCTTGTCGCCCGGATTCGCGTCGTTCAGGAGCGCGACCAGCCCGGCGCCCTTCCGGTTGTCGAACGGGTGAATCAGGACGGTGGCGGCCACCGTCGTGCCGCAGCGCCCGTTGAAGATGCCCGGCGCGGCGCCGGGCGTCCACTTCGTCAGCCACGTGTCCCCGGACGCCCCGGCCTGGCCGCTGAAGTTGAGTGCGGTGTGGCCGGTGCCCCCAAGATCGTAGGCTCCGTCGCCGTCGATCCGGCCGCCGCGTCGAACGTCGGTGAAATCATCCGTGTACTGGGTGCCCGTGAAGTCGTAGAAGTCGGTGCAGAGCGCTGCCGACGCGGCATCGCTGAACCCGAACATCGCGAGCACGGACAGGATGGCGACCGTCGTGAGCTTCTTCATGGCCAGGACCTCCTCGTTGTCGATCGTGTGACACCAGACGTACCGCCTCGAGGGATCCGGAGTCCTGGGAAATCCCAGGGAGTACTCGGGGAATACCTTGGGAATCAGCGCGGGACGGCTCTGCCCGACGCGATCACGCCCGAGTCCGGGCGGCATCGCGGGCGGTCACGGAAGCGACCGCGTGACGGCGGTGCTAGAATCGGCGCTGTCCCATGAGTCGACCAGGAACTGAGCATCAGCCGCTGAGGGTCGCGATCATCGGCGCCGGGCCGACCGGCTTCTACACCGCCGATCACCTGCTGAGGCAACCCGGGCTCGTCGTCGAGGTCGACGTCTTCGATCGCATGCCCACGCCGCACGGCCTCGTGCGGGCGGGGGTCGCGCCCGATCACCAGAAGATCAAGGCGGTGACGGGCACGTTCGACAAGGTGGCCGCGCACCCTCGCTTCCGGTTCTTCGGTGGCGTCGAGTTCGGCAAGGACGTGGCGGGAGCCGACCTGCGCCGGCACTATCACCAGATCGTGTACTGCACCGGCGCCCAGACCGATCGGCGCATGGGCATTCCCGGCGAGGATCTCCGGGGCAGCCACCCCGCGACGGAGTTCGTGGCCTGGTACAACGGCCATCCCGACTACCGCGACCTGCAATTCGACCTGTCGCACGAGCGCGCGGCCGTGGTCGGCGTGGGCAACGTCGCGGTGGACGTGGCCCGCATCCTGTGTCGCTCGGTCGACGAGCTCGCCCGCACCGACATCGCCGACTATGCCCTCGAGGCCTTGCGGGAGAGCCGGATCAAGGAAGTGTACTTGCTCGGCCGCCGCGGCCCCGCGCAGGCCGCGTTCACCAACCCCGAGATCCGCGAGCTGGGAGAGCTGGCCGACGCCGACGTCAGCGTCGTGCCCGAGGAGGTGGAGCTCGATCCGCTGACGATGGCCGCGCTCGAGCAGCACCCGGACCGCGCCACCTCGAAGAAGGTGCAGATCCTCAAGTCCTATGCGCGCCGGCCGCCGACCGGCAAGTCGAGGCGTCTCGTGATCCGCTTCCTCGTGTCGCCGGTCGAATTGCTCGGCAACGAGGCCGGGCAGGTCACCGCGATCAGGCTCGTGCGAAACCGCCTCGAGGCGGGATCGTCGGGCGCGCTCTCACCCAAACCCACGGGGGTCTTCGAGGAATTGCCCGTGGGCCTCGTGTTCCGATCCGTCGGCTACAAGGGCGTGCCGCTGCCCGGCGTGCCCTTTCACGAGAGCTGGGGCGTGATCCTGAACGACAAGGGCCGCGTGATCGATCCCGACACCAAGGAGCCCGTCCTCGGCGAGTACACGGCGGGGTGGATCAAGCGGGGACCGAGCGGCGTGATCGGCACGAACAAGCCCGACGCGCTCGAGACCGTGGAGTGCATGGTGGCGGACCTCGCCGCCGGCCGGCTGCACGATCCCCCCGAACCGCACGGGCATGCCGCGCTGCGCCTGATCCGCGAGCGCCAACCGCGGCACCTGAGCTACGACGACTGGCAGCGGCTCAACGAGCATGAGCTGGCGCTCGGCCGTTCGGCCGGTCGGCCTCGCGTGAAGTTCACGCGCCTCGAGGACATGCACGCGGCGCTCAAGTCGGAGGGGGCCTCGACGGCCCACTCCGAGACCTCCCCCTAGAACGGGGTTGCGCCGGCAAAGCCGGCGCTCGAACAGCGGCAAGGCTCCCTTCGCTCGGCGCATCCGGCCGCATGTCCGGCCTCGCCAGCCGCCGCGTCCGCAGATGCTTTGTGGCGCGCGCTCGTTGGGGCATCATGAAGGGCGTGAAGACACTCCTCGCCGCCGTGCTCGTGCTCGTCGTCGCGTCCGTTCCCGATCCTGGGGCCGGTCAGGTCTACCGGTGGGAGGACCAGGGAGGCACGGTGCACTTCACCAACGCTCCGGACCGTGTCCCCGAATCCTATCGGTCCCAGGTCGGGCCGCTGCCCGCCTCCGGCACTCCGGGCGATGACTGGCCCGCGGCGAGCCTTCCCGGCGATGTCGCTCCCATGCCAGTGGCCTCCGGTGACACGAGCCCCGCACCCCCCGTCCCCGTCGAGACGGCTCCGGCAGGAGTGGCCCGCGAAGAACCGGTCGCCTTCCGAGCGGTGACGCGAATCCCGTACGCGCCCGGCGCGCCCATCATCGTGAACGCAAAGATCAGCGACAGCAGCGCGCTGGTGAGCCTCATCCTCGACACCGGCGCCGACCGGACGGTCGTGGCGCCCCAGACGCTCTGGCGGATCGGCATCTCGACCCACAACGCCCCGCGGGCCGTGATCAAGGGCGTGACGGGGTCCGGTCAGGCCGAGGTCATCCAGGTGTCGTCGCTGCAAGTCGGCGACGCCCGCGTGGGCCCGCTGCGCATCGTCGCGCACGACGCCGACCTGAAGCAGGCCGAGGGGCTGCTCGGGCGCGACTTCCTCGAGCACTTCATCGTCACGATCGACGCGCGGGAACAGATCGTCACCCTCGCTCCCAGGTGACCGGCGGCCGCCGCCTCGGGACGCCGGGATAGCCCGCGCGGCTCCACGTCACGAGCAGCACGCCGGCCAGGGTCGCCGCGCCTCCAACCGCTTCCTGGCTCGTCGGCCGACCGCCGAAGAGCAGCATCGACAGGAACCACGTCACGATCGGCGTGAGCGTGAGGATGATCGTGAGCAGGCTCATGTCGAGCTGTCGGAGACCGCGAGGTCGATCCGTCCACGCATCAGCAGCGCGATCTCGATCGCCCCCACGGCCAGCATGTACATGGCGCCCGTGGCCGGAGGGAGATGGGGCAGGAGCAGCCGCGCGAAGACGAAGTAGGTGCTGTCGACGAGGAGCAGCCCCGCGACGAGGAGTCGCGGGTCGGTCACCGGCAGTGCGGCGCAGGCGGAGCGGCGCCGCCCGGCGTCGTTGACGGACGGATGCGCAGATCAGTGTCTCCCGGCCACGCACTGTATCACGCGACCGGGCCCCGCCGCGGGGCGCGCGACGAGCGTCCGCGCGCCGGCCGCGCACGACGTCGCGCGACCCGGACCCCGGAGATGCGCCGGCGCTACTTCGGGGCGGGCACGCGGAGCGCGGTGACGGTTGCGGACGTCGCGCGCGCACCCGGTGCTCCGCCCGCGGGGCCCACGGCCGTCGGCCGGCGAGACCGCGGGCGGCGGCTCAGCCTCGCGATCTCCTCCCGAAGACGCTGGGTCATCCGGATGTTCTCGCGGGTGGCGTGCGCCAGGTCCTGCGTGACGAGGATCAACTCGGCCAGGCTCTGCATCAACTCGCGTCTGGAAGGTGTCATGGAGCGCAGATCGTAGGCGACGCGCGAGTCCGAGTCAACAGAATCGTGTCCTTACTCCGTACCGGATGAGGTCGAGCGCGCTCACCCGCGAGCCGTCGCCACGATGAACATGCGCCGGAACGGAAACAAGGTCCGCCCGTCCGGGCGCCGCGGATAGACGGGAGCGACCAGCTCCGCGTAGCGCCCCTCGAGGCGACTCCGATCCGGCTCGTCGAGCGCGTCGAGCAGCGGGCTGAGCCACGTGCCCTTGACCCACTCCTTCACGGGGTGCTCGCCCTCGAGCACCTGCAGATACTCGGTCTCCCACATGTCGAGCGTCGCCGCACGCGGGGCGAGCAAGTCGAAATAGAATCCGGGCTCGGCCACGGGCCGCGTGCGCAGCATGGGCTCGAGCTTCGCACGCCAGGGTCCGCTCCGGACGGCCTCGGTGATCGAGGTGTGCGACGGCGCGTCGAAGTTGCGCGGCATCTGCACCGCGAGCACCCCACCCGGCGCGAGCCGGGCCATGAGCGCCGGGAACAGCCGATCGTGCCCGTCCAGCCAGTGGAGCGCCGCGTTCGAGTAGATGAGATCGGCGGGACGCGGCGGCGCCCACGTGGCCAGATCGGCGCGCTCCCAGACGATCTCGGGCGCCGCCGCCCGTGCGCGCGCGAGCATCGCCTCCGACTCGTCGACGCCGACGACGCGCGCCCCCGGCCACCGCTCCTTGATCAGGCGCGTCACGTTGCCGGCGCCGGCGCCGAGATCGTAGATCTCGCCGGGATCGGGATGATCGACGCGACTCAGCAGGTCCACGGCCGGGCGCAAGCGGTGGCCGGCGAACTTGAGGTACTGCGACGGATCCCACGCCATGGAGGTCCCTCCTTCGTGCCGGCGGCCGGTCGGTGTGGTGCTCGGCGGATCGATCGTCACGGGGACTCGGAGGATCTCAGCACGGGAAACACGCGCTGGAGCGCCTCCATCAGACGAGGGACCGCCGGGCTCTGCTGGATCTCCTCCTCGATGGCCCGGGCGGTCTCGCTGCCGATGACCGGTGTGAGGCGACCGGCCTTCTTGCCGAGGGGCGACGTGTGAAACCGATACAGCTCCCGCAACTCGGCCTCGTCGAAGTGGCTCGCATAGGCCCGCGCGCCGATCTCCTCGATGCGCTCGCGGGTCAGGGTCTCGGCGACGAAGCCCTTGACGATGTCGATCAGCGCCCGCGCCTCACCTTCCTGAAGGCGCCGGTTCAGGCGCTCCTGCACCATCCCGCCGATCACGCGGACGAGGCTCACGCTGACCTGATCTTCCATCGTGCGCCGCATGGACTCGTCGATCATCACGGCGGCCAGCTCCCGCGCCGCGGCCTGGCGGCCGGCGTCCTGCGCGAGCGCGCCGTCGGCGATGCCACTGCCGAGCACGATGGCGAGACACGCCACGACCGTGATCGACCGGCTCGATCTGGACGCCTCCATCAACGGGCGCGTCCCGCCGTCGCGCGCTCCGGGTCGGGGTCGCCGACGTGGACGCCCGCCATCTGCTCGAGCACTTTGACGATGGCGGAGCCGTCCTCCTTGTTGAGGCCGGCGGCGCGGGCCATCTGGTAGACCTGCTGCGTCACGTTGGCCAGCAGGACGGGCACGCCGAGATGCTTGGCGAAGGCCGTCTCGAGCTCCTGGTCCTTGAAGGAGATGTCGACGGTGCCGCCGGGGGAGAAGTCGCGCCGGATGATCCGCGGCACGCGCGACTCGAACGCGACGCTCGTGCCCGTGCTGACGCGCACGACGTCGTAGATCGTGCGCGGATCGAGCCCGGCCTTGACGCCCATCACGAGCGCCTCGGCCACGGCCACCGTGTTCACCTGCACGAGCATGTTGTTCACGAGCTTCATCGCGAGGCCCTGCCCCAGGCCGCCCACGTGGAAGACCTTGCTCCCCATGGCGTCGAAGAGGTCGCGGCACGCCTCGAAGGTCTCTCGCGGCCCCCCGACGATCACCGACAGCTCGCCGGAGGTCGCGCGCTCGGTGCCGCCGCTCACGGGCGCGTCGAGCATGGACACGCCGCGCGCGGCGAGCCGCGCGGCGAGTCGCCTGGCGACGAAGGGGTCGATGGTGCTCATCGAGATCACGATGTGCCCCGGCGCGGCGCTCTCGACCACGCCGTGCTCGCCGGCGATGACCTCCTCGGCCTGCGCGGTCGTCTCCACCATCGAGATCGTGCGGCTCGCCGCGAGCGCCACCTCCTTCGGCGAGCCGGCGACGACGGCGCCGCGATCGCGGAACGGCTCGAGCTTCGCCGGGTCGACGTCGTGCACGACCAGCGAGAATCCATGCTTCGCGAGGTTCAGCGCCATCGGTCGGCCCATGTTGCCGAGCCCGATGAATCCCACAGCGGTCGCCATCGTCGTCCTCCTCGGTGGAGCGAGTTCGCGGATGGCCGCTATCTTACGGCCTCTCGGACGATGGCGTCTCAGGTCGTCTTGGAACGGTGGAGCGCGGAAGGTCGCCGCGCGGGTCGAGGAGCGCGAGCCTGCCGGGAAGTGCGGCGGCAGGCCCGCGCTCTCTCTTGCCGGGCCAGTGCCGGGGAACAGCGCGGCAGTCAGGCGTTCGCGCGTGCTCGAGCGCTACGCGGGGGCTCCATCGTTGTCGAGGTCGGGCTCGTCGTCCTCGGGAGGCCTGATGACGAGATGCTGTCCCTTCGCGGTGGTCTCGCAATCGATCTCCGCGCCGGTGAGCGCGTCGGCGAGGTCGCCGTCGACCAGCAGGACCTTCGCGCCGACGTGCTCGACGACCTGGTCGCCGGGCCGCGGCCGGTCGGGGAACAGCTCGAGTCGGCCGCTGGCGCTGGGGGCCAGTCGGAGCCCGGCCTCGGGATCCTGCACCTTCGAGTCCCTGAGCTCGGTCAGCGCTACCTTCGCGCGCGATGTCACGCCTATCATCTCGAGGCTCCTTCCATAGTGATCTGGTTTCATGCGCGTCTACTCCGGGAACGTATTGGCCAGGTGGCCGACCGAAGCGCAGCTCCGGTTACCGGCCATGATCAGGGCCGGGCCCCCGAGCTGGATACCCTCGTTCGGGGGTATCCGATCCTCTGCCCGGCGGGCGCTTGACGGTCCGTTCTCCCGGTCCCTACACTCGTCTCGAGGATCGACAGGGAACCGGGAGCTTGGAGGCATGGCGCTCGACGCATCGTTCGATCACGTGCTCCAGCGGATCGCCGATCGAGCTCGCTCCATCGGTGGCGGCGCGTGGGCGGCTGTCGGCTTGTTCGAGCCGGGCGTCGGCGCCGTGCGAGTCGCGCGCTGGCTCGCCTCGCCCCAGGACGTGTCGACGAGCCTCGCGCCCGTTCCGAGCGAGCCCGGTCTCGAACGCGCGATCTCGAGCGGCCACGCGTATCAGAGCCGGCGGGTCGGCGGGTCGTTCGCCGCCGAGCATCCGCTCGTCGCCGGCACGCGAGTGTCGATCGCGCTGCCGGTTCGGGTCGACGGACGGGTCGAGGGCGTGCTCTGCGTGGGACGACCCTCACCGCGGAGCTTCTCCGCGCGGAGTCTCAGCATGCTGCCGTGGCTGGCCGAGCACGCCGGGTCGATCGCTGCGCGGACTCGCGTCGACGCGGAGAGCCGGCGGCACCGCCAGACGGCTGAAGTGCTGGCCCTGATGGCTCACGCGACGTCGCAATCCCTCGACGCCGTCGTCGTCGGCCGACAGATCGTCCACACCCTGTTGCTCGTGCTCGACTGCGCCCGCGCGTCGCTCTTCGAACGCGACCCGGCCGGGGCCCGCTTCCGGCTGCTGGCGGTCGCGAGAGCGCCTGGCTTTCAGGCGTCGGTGGACGTCACCGCGCCGGACCTCGGTCCCGTCGAGACGGTCGCCCTTCGGGACCGGCGGCTGGTGGTGACGGCCGATTTCTTCGCCGATCCGGACATCCCGTCGCCGGGCGATCCGGGTGCGGGGGCGCCGGTGCGGTCCATGCTCGCCACGCCGCTCCTGCACGACGACACGCCGATCGGCATCCTCTCGATCGGCGCCGAGGCCGGCCGCGTCTTCGAGCCGGACGAGATCCAGCTCTTCCGGGCCGCCGCGGACCACGCGGCCGTCGCGCTGCAGAACGCGCGCCTTCACGCGCAGGTGACGGAGGCCGCGCGGGTGCGCGAACGCGTGCGCATCGCCGACACGCTGCACGACACGCTCAGCCAGCTCGCGTTCTCCGTGGGGCTCAAGCTCGACTGGTGCCTGCATCAAGGCGGCACGCCGCCGGCGATCCAGTCGAAGCTCGAGGACATCCGCCGCGACACCGGCTCGATGATGGGGCAGATCCGGCAGATCATCGGCCACCTGTCTGCCGCGGATGAAGCCGGCGCCACGGTCGCCGGACGCCTGTCCGCGATGGTGAGCGATTTCCGCGAGCTCACGGGGTGCGAGGTGCGGTTCGTCGTCGCGGGCGATCTCGAGCGCCTGCCGCCGGCCGGGCGCGACGCCGTGCAGAAGGCGCTGCAGGAAGCCCTCGTGAACATCACCAAGCACGCGCGCGCGAGGCGGGCAAGCGTGCGGATCGAGGTCGGGCCCGACGAGGCCGTCATGGAGGTCGCCGACGACGGCATCGGCGTGCCTCCCGAAGCGATCGCCGGCACGCCGGGTCATTTGGGCCTCCGCCAGATGCGCGAGCGCATGGAGGCCATCGGGGGGCGGCTCGAGATCGAGGGGCGCCGCGGGGTGGGCACGTCGGTGCGCGCCACGTTCCCCCTGGTGTCCGAAGGGGCCTCGATCGGTTGACAGCCATTCGGGTGCCATTGGATCTTCGAAGAGGAGGAGGCGAGGAGATGGCCAAGATCCGGATCGGGGTCGTCGACGATCACGAGGTCGTGCGTCACGGACTCCGGCTGTCGCTCGAGCTGGAGGCGGACATGACGGTGGTCGGCGAGGCGGCCACGGGCGAGGAAGCGATCCGGCTCGCCCGCGAGGCGAGCCCTGACGTCATGCTGCTGGACGTGCGCCTCGACGGCGTGGACGGCCCCGAGGTGTGCCGGCACATCCTCGAGGCGGCGCCGCACACGGCCGTCGTGATGCTCACGAACTACGCGCAGGACGGATTCGTGCTGCGCAGCCTCATGGCCGGCGCCAAGGGCTACGTGATCAAGGACGTGCAGCTCTCAGAGCTGAAGCGGATGATCCGCTCGGTGTATCGGGGCGGCTCGGTGCTCGATCCGAAGGTCACGGCGCAGGTCATCTCCACCGTGACCACGCCGGCGGACGCCGTCAAGTCGATCGCCCCAGGCAAGGTGGCGATGCTCTCGGACACCGATCTCGCCATCGTGAAGCATCTGTCGCGCGGGCTTTCCACCAAGCAGATCGCCGAGCAGGTCCATCTGAGCCCGTACACGATCAAGGATCACCTCGAGAAGATCCGCGCCGCCTTCGAGGTGGGATCGCGGATGGAGATCGTCGCGGAAGCTCTGCGCCGTGGCCTGGCCTGAGCCGGCCTCGCGTCACCGATTCGCCTGACCCCGTCACATGCTGGCGCGCCTCGCCACAGTCCTGTGGCAGACCGCCACACCGGCGCTCGGACCCGGAGAGCGGCGCGTCGGCCAAGTTCGCGTGAACGCGAGCGTGCGCCCGGCGCGCCTCATGGCATCACCGTTGCTCCCTCGGCTGGACAACTGGCAGGACATCTCGATGCTCGAGGGAGGACGGACGATGAAGAAGGTGCTGGGAGCAGTGCTGGCCCTGCTGCTGGGGCTGTCGACAGCGGGAGCCTGGGCGGCGGAAGTCTCGGGGAAGATCAAGAGCGTGGATCCCGGGCAGCGAGCCATCGTGCTCGAGGACGACTCCATCATCTGGATCGCCGAGGGCTTGCCGATGGACAACCTGCAGGAGGGGAAGTCCGTGAAGGCCTCCTACGAGGAGCGTGAAGGCAAGAAGGTGGCGACGAGCGTGGAGGTCACCGAGTAGGCGAGCGCTTCACGAGCGGTCGCGGCGCCGGCGGCCGGGCGGCCACGCCTGGGCCGCCGGCGCATGCCGCGCCCGCGCATCACTCCTCGACCTCGTCTCCCATCGCCCATCGCCTCAGCATGCGGTGGAGCGTGCCCCGGTCGATCCCGAGCCGCTCGGCGGCGTGCACCTTGTTGCCGCCGACGTCTTCCAGCACCTTGGCGACGTACCACCGCCGCACCTCGTCGAGCGTCATCCGCGGCGCCGGTAACACCGGCGGCGCCGGATCGGCTCCGGTCGGCAGCGCGACGTCGTCCGGCATGAGCAGCTCGGACGACGAGAACGCCGCCGCGCGCTCGATCGCGTTCTCCAGCTCGCGCACGTTGCCGGGCCAGTGATAGGTCGACAGCAGATCGAGCGTCTCCCGCGCGAGCCCGCGGGTCACTCGCCCCGTGGCCCGGGCGCACTTGTCGACGAAATGCTGGGCGAGCAGCGGCAGGTCGGACAGGCGCTCGCGCAGCGGCGGCACCGCGATCGTGACCACGTTCAGGCGATAGTAGAGATCTTCACGGAACGCGCCTTCCTCGACCCGCTTCTTGAGATCGCGGTTGGTCGCCGCGATCATCCGCACGTCGACGGGAATCCAGTCGTTGCCGCCGACGCGGCGGATGGCCTGCTCCTGCAGCGCGCGCAAGAGCTTGGCCTGGAGCGCGGGCGACAGCTCGCCGATCTCGTCGAGCAGGCAGGTGCCGCCCGCCGCCGTCTCGAGGAGCCCGCGCCGCGCGGACAGGGCTCCCGTGAACGCCCCGCGCTCGTGGCCGAACAGCTCGGACTCGAACAAGGTCTCGGCCAGCGCGGTGCAATCGACGACCACGAACGGTCCGTCGGCCCGCCGGCTGGCGTAGTGGATGGCCCGCGCGACGAGCTCCTTGCCCGTGCCGGTTTCGCCCTGCACGAGCACGGTCGTGTCGAGGCCGGCCACCCGCGCCACGAGCTTGTAGACCTCGACCATCGCGGGCGACTGGCCGATGAGGTTCGCGACGCCGAAGCGATCCTGCAGCTGGTGGCGGTACTGGAGGTTCGCCCGCGCGAGCCGGCGCGACTCGAGGATGCGCCGGACCGCGATCTTGATCTGCTCCATCCGGAACGGCTTGGACAGATAGTCGGTGGCGCCCTGGCGGATCGCCTCGATGGCCGTGTCGATCCCGGCGAAGGCGGTGAGGATGATCACGGCGACCTCGGGCTGCATCACGCGGAGCCGGCGGACGACCTCGAGCCCGTCAACGTCGGGCATGCGCAGATCCACGATGGCGAGGTCGAAGGGCTCGTGCGCGGCCAGCTCGAGACAGGGCGCGCCGCCGGGCGCGCATCGCGTGACGTAGCCTTCGCCCGCCAGCACCTCGGCGAGGAGCGCGAGCGCCACCGGGTCGTCGTCCGCGAGCAACAAGGTGGCCGGCGCGCTCACCGCACGTCTCCATCGACGGGCAGGCACACGCGAAATCGGCTGCCGCGACCGGGCTCGCTCTCCACTTCGATCGCGCCCTTGTGGTCGCGGACGATCTGCGAGGAGATGAACAGCCCGAGCCCGCTGCCACGCCCGGGCTCCTTCGTCGAGAAGAACGCCTCGAAGATCTGCCGGCGCTCGGCCGGCCCCATCCCGTGGCCCGTGTCCCTAACCTCGATGCTCACCTGACCACGGTCGGCGTCGCTGCGCGTGGCGACTTCCACGCGTCCCCCGGGTGCTGTCGCATCCATGGCGTTGGTGAGGAGATTCAGGATCACCTGCTGGAGCTGGCTCGGATGGCCGTGGACGGCCGGCACGTCCGGCGCCGGGTCGACGCGAAGCACGAGCCCGGCGGCCGCCATGCCCGGCCGCACCAGCTCGATGGTCTCCCGCAGCAGGCGATTCACGTCCACCCGGGTGGGCACGCCGGCCGATCGCCGCGTCACGTCGAGCAGCTGCGTGATGATGCCGGTCACGCGGCCGAGCTGGCTCTCGATCACGGCGAGCCGCCGTCGCGTCTCGTCCGTCTGGGCCTCGGGCGGGAGCGCCCGGCGCAGCAGCTCGAGGTGTCCCGCGACCGAGTGCAATGGCGTGCCGACCTCGTGCGCGACCTCCGCCATGATCCGGCCCGACACGGCCAGCCGCTCGGCGTGGCTCAGGCGGCGCCCCAGATCGAAGAGCTGCTCGTTCAGCCGCTGCACCTCCTGGTAGCGCTGGTCCAGCTCGGTGATGGCCTCCTTCACGGTGAGCTGCAGCTCGTCGTTGAACCGGTTGATCCGCGCCATCATCTCGTTGAAGTGAATCGCCATCACGCCGAACTCGTCGCGGCCAGCCACGGGAACGGTCGCGCTCGTCTCGCCGGTCCGGATGCGGGCGATCGCCTCCACGAAGCGGCGGACCGGCCGATCCACGACCTGGCGGATCGCCACGCTCATCAGCAAGGCCATGACCAGCACCGAGGTCGCGGTGAGCGCGAACGCCCAGGTCCGCGTCCGCGCGGCCGCCTGGTCGGCGCGCTCCAGCGAGAAGCGCGCCGCCGCCGCGCCGGTCGGGACGCCGCCCAGCACGATGGGCGCCATCACCTCCCAGTACCGCTCGCCGCGGCCCTCGATGAGCCGCGAGACCACCTGCCCCTGGCTCACCTTTGTCAGATCGCCTCGGGTGAAGGGCAACCGTTGGCCGGCGCGACTCGTCGCGACGACCTTCGCGCCGTCCCCCTCGAGGGCGAGGATGTCGAGCTGTCCCACGTTGCGGCGGATGTCGAGGATCTGGCGGATCTGGTCCTGGAGGAGCGCGCCGCTCTCCAGCTCGCGCCGATCGCCGATGGTGGCCGCGATCTCCCTCGCGAAGGCGATCGCGCGCTCGCGCAGGTCCTCCTCGACCCACGCGCGGGTGAGGCTCAGGCTGAGCGCGGTGAAGCCGAACGAGACGACCACGAGCACGGCCACGCTCAGCAGCACGAGCTTGAGCCGGACGCCGAGATTCGTCGCGCTCACCCCTTCCCGAGTTCGGCGGACCCGAACCCGCTCAGTCGAGGAGTCCGATCTCCCGGTAGCGGGGCGCGACGCGCTCGGACATGAGCCCGAGCCGCCCGAGGCGCGGGATCAGCACCTCGGTGAACAGGAAACGGTTGAAGGCCTTGATGGTAGGCGAGTTCGCGATGCCGTCCCGCCAGATCTCCTCGCCGTCGAAGCCCATCTCCGTCCACACGTGCTTGATCGACTGGAACCCGGTGCGGTCGTCACGCGTGTACATGGCGTCGCAGGCCTTGAACGCGAAGTCCTCGAGCGCGGCGCGCTTGCCCGCTTCCATGGCGGGCACGGATCGCCGGAGGGCGAAGTAGCCGTAGTTCACGTGCCGGCCCTCGTCCTGGAGCACGTAGTCGAGGAGGTCACGCAACGTCGGGTCACCCGTCTGCTTGTGCATCAGGTTGAAGGCGGCGATCGCGAGCCCCTCGATGATCATCTGCATGCCGAGGAGCTTCAGCTCCCACGACTCGGACGCGAGGATCTCGTCGATCAGCCCCTTCAAGAGCGGATCGACGGGGTAGATCTTGTGGAGCTTCTTCGTGTACCGCTCGAACACCTCGACGTGGCGCCCTTCGTCCACGACCTGCGTCGACGCGTAGAGCTTGCTGTCGAGCTCGGGCACCGGGTTGACCAGCTGGCTCGCGACGAGCAGCGCGCCCTGCTCGCCGTGCAGGAACTGCGAGAGGCGCCACGACGACACGCGGATCTCCGCCTCCTTCTTCTGCTCCTCGGTCATGCGCTCGAAGAAATCGGTGCCCGCGAAGGCCATGCCGATGTTCAGCACGGGCCCTTGCTTGCCGATCGGCCGGCTCCAGTCGATGGCGACCGACCCGTTCCACTGGTTCTTCTTCGCCGTCTCGTAGAGCGACTCCAGCTCGTGGTGGGTCGGCTCGTAGTCGAAATCCCAGAGCGTGTGGAGCTGGTAGGTCACGCGTCGGGCCGCCGCCGTGCTGGTCGTGGTCATCGGGTCACCTCGGGGTGTCTGTGGAACCAGTGGGAACCAGAGTAGCGACGGGCCCCGGGAGGGTCAAGGGATGCGCGCCGGGTATCCGGCTGGAGGCACGTTGACGTCATGCGAAGTCGGACGATAGGATCACAGCCGTGGAAGCGATCATCCCGTATCGCGCGAAGCGCTGGACCCGGAAGGAATACGACCGGCTCATCGAGATCGGCTTTCTCGGGCCCGAGGATCACATCGAGCTGATCGGCGGCGCGCTCATCGTCGCCGAGCCCAAGGGAACGGCGCATGCAACGGCGGTCGGACTTGTGACGGAGGCCCTGCGGGCTGCGTTCGGAAGCGGTTGGATCGTGCGGGCGCAGGACGCCATCGCACCCGACGACGAGTCCGAGCCCGAGCCCGACGTGGCCGTGGTCCCCGGCACCCACCGGGACTACCGTCACGCGCACCCGGAGCGGCCCGCGCTCGTCGTCGAGGTCGCCGAGTCGAGCCTCCGCTTCGACCGGCGGCGGAAGGGCAGCCTCTACGCGCGCGCGGGCATCGCCGACTACTGGATCGTGAACCTGATCGATCAGGCGCTCGAGGTTCATCGCGACCCGGTCCCGGCCCGCTCCGCGCGCTTCGGCTGGCGCTACGCGTCCGTGCAGGTGCTCCGGGCCGGGGACGCCGCCACGCCGCTCGCCGCGCCGCACGCGCGCATCCCGGTCGCCGACCTCTTGCCCTAGCGGCCGCGCGCGGTCGGCACCGGCGGCGATCCACAAGCCGCCTCCTGCCGGCCTCGGCTGCGGCCGTGACGTGCAACTTGCTGGACAACGGCGACACGGGCAACACCGACAGCCTGGTGCTGGCGACCGTGGATCAGGCCGGGAAGCTGTCGACGCTCAACGCATCATCCTGCCGGTGAACGCGATCGCCCGGGACGAGTGGTACCGCCTGACGATGCGCGTCGACATCGTCGGCGACAACATGACGGTCGAAGGCAAGCTGTTCCGCCACCTCGCCCTCACCGACCCGAACAGCGGCATCTTGCCCTGTGGTTCTGCAGGTCGAGATGCTCCAACGCTCAGGCCTGGCGGAACTGCACTCCGAATTCCGTAGGTCCGGATGGCTGCGATTCAGTCGGTCCCGGCGGAGGTCTGTCGATTGGTCCCGGAGGCGGCCTTTCGGTTGGTCCAGGCGGAGGCGTGGGAGCAGCCACGTCACGCAACGGAGTTCCGACTCTTAGATCCAAGCGACGGAAATCTCTTCTCTTCCTCGCTCGCCTCCACTCGTCCCCGCCACCTCCGGGGCGCCGCGAATGTCGCCCGCCCGAGGCCCCACAGTCGCAGCGACTCATGCGTGGTGGGAGGCGACCGCTTGGCCAGCCAGCAGCGCTTCATCATGGGCGCGATCTCAGGGCACCGCTCGGCTGCGCGCTCCTTCGCCTGCGCCCCAGTCGTCGCTTCTCGACGGCGACGTGAAGCAAGTGAGTAAGCCGTCGTTGCGCGTCGGCCCAAACCTTCGTGCCGATCTCGCGGAGGACCTTCTGTTGCGCTTGGGCCCACAGCGGTCGCGCCACCTCCAGGGCACGTCTCCCTTTCGCGGTGAGCCGCATCACCTTGATCCGCCCGTCGGGGTGTGACGCACGCTCGATCAGACCATCGCGCTCCAACAGGTTGAGGCTGCGCGTGAGCGTCGTCTGATCGATCGCCAGCGCATCCTCGAGCTGTCTGAGATTTGCCTCGTCCTTGCGCGCGATGGTCGCGAGAACGCTGAATTGAGTCACGCGGAGACCGCTCGGCCGCAGGACGTCGTCGTAGAGCTGAGTCACCGCGCGGGTGACCATGCGGAGCGTATTGCAGACACAGGGCGATAGCCGCCGCACATCGTGCCCGGCCGCTCGTTCGATCATGGACGCCATGCTACCAGCCTCGAGCGTGCCACACAAGCTCATTACATGCAGCTACATCCTAATACATGTGTATACATCATTGCCGCCGTGGAGACGGCGAATCCCACGGGGGCGGACCGGCATCGTAGTGAGTAGGGGGGAAGCCGATGATCGGCCCGAGCCGGGAACACGGAATCGTCGAGACGACCCATCTGGTCGAGCACACCTTCGAGAAGATGCTGGCCACGACCTACGGTCTCGTGATGGTCGACTTCTGGGCCGCCTGGTGGGGCCCCGGCCGGGCCATCGCACCGGTGCTCGAGGAACTGGCCGAGGCGCTGGGAAGGCCGGCTGGTGCTGCTGACGGTCAAGGTCGACGAGAGTGCTGCCCTCGCGGCTCGCTACGGGATCCGGTCGATCCCGACGATCCTGTTCTTCAGGGAGGGATGCTCGTCGGCCGGGTGGTCGGTGCGGCGCCCAAGGCCGTCCTGCAGGGCCCCGTGAGCGAACGAGCCTCCTAGCATGCGCGTCGCCGTGCTCGGCGCGGGCGGTATCGGCGGCTATTACGGCGCTCTCCTGGCGAGATCCGGGCACGACGTCCCCTTCATCGCGCGTGGCGCGCACCTCGAGGCAATGCAGCGACGGGGTCTCACGCTACGAACCGCCGAAGGCGAGGCCACGATCCCGGTCACGGCGAGCGGGGACGCCGCCGGCGTTGGGACGGTCGATCTCGTCCTCTTCTCCGTGAAGTCGTACGACACCGAGACGGCCGCGCAGGCACTGACGCCGCTGATGGCCCGGGACACGGCGGTGATCACCTTGCAGAACGGTCTCGACAACGTCGAGGCGATTGCCTCCGTCGTCGGCTCTGAAGCTGTGCTTGCCGGCGCTGTCTATATCGCGCTCCAACTCGTGGGTCCAGGCGTGATTCTTCGCGCGGGCGGCGAGGGCAGGATGATCTTCGGCGAGCTCAACGGGACCCTGACCGAACGTGTCCAGCGGATCGCCAGCGTACTCCGACAGAGCGGTATCCCTCACGAGGTCACAACCGACAGCCGACGCGTGCTGTGGGACAAGTTTCTCTTCATCACGGGCGTCGGTGGCGTGACGGCACTTGCACGCTCGGGTATCGGCCCGCTCCTCGCCAGTGTGGCAGGTCGCAGCCTGCTCCATACAGCATGCGCGGAAATCGTCGCGGTCGCGCAAGCCCAAGGCGCACATCTTCGAGCGGCCGCCGTCGATGCGGCCCTCGCCCAGGCCGCAACGCTTCCCGCATCATGGCGATCTTCGATGGCACGCGATCTCGAAGAGAACCGCCGTCTCGAGGTCGACGCGCTGAGCGGCGCCGTCGTTCGTCGAGGAATCAAGTACGGCATCCCGACGCCAGTCCACCGGACGATCGTGGCATGCCTGTCGGTGCACCAGTCAACCGCATCGACAACAGACGAAACCCACGCGCGCTCGGCGATTCAAGCCTGAGCGAGGAGGCGGTCATGCGACTCACAGACAAAGTAGCCATCGTGACGGGCGCCGGATCCGGCATCGGCGCCGCCGTTGCCCGAACGTTCGCGCGTGAAGGAGCGAAGGTGACGATCACGGGTCGCCGCAAAGAGCTGCTCGAGGAGGTGGCCGACGAGATTGCCGCGGCCGGCGGCCACGCGCTCGCCGTGCCGGGCAGTGTCACCGACGAGGCCGATGTCCAGCGCGCCATGCAGGCCACGCTGACGGCGTTCGGACGCATCGACGCGCTCGTCAACAACGCCGGAAACCTGCTGCACGCAGGGCCCCTGCACGAGACGTCCGATGAGATCTGGGACGGCGTCATGGACGTGTATCTCAAGGGCGTGTTCCGCTTCTCCCGGGCGGTCATCCCTCATATGCAGCGCCATGGTGGCGGGTCGATCGTCAATATCGGTTCAGTCCTCGGGCTGAAGGCCGCCCTCGCCTTTCCGGTCCACCCCTACGCCGTGGCGAAGGCTGGCGTGGCGATGCTCACGAAGACGATCGCGGTGCACTACGCAAAGGACGGCATCCGCTGCAACTGCGTCGCCCCTGCACTCACTGACACGCCGCTGTTCGAATCACGGCTGCAGGACGCGACGGTGCGAAAAGCCATAGAAGCTCAGTACCCGCTCGGTCGGCTCGGCAGGCCGGACGACATCGCGCAGGCCGTGCTCTATCTCGCCTCGGATGACGCCGCGTGGACGACGGGCACGATCATCACGGTCGACGGCGGAATCATGGCGTAGTGGTTGCTTGTGCGGAGAAGCGAGCGATGCCGATGCCGCTCGACGAGCTTCGCCAACTCGTGGGTGTCACGCGTCCTCCCCCCTTGGCGACGCTGATCCGATTCAAGCGCACGACCGCGGCCGTCATCGCGCTGGCTGCTACCGTCCTCCCTGGGCGATCTCGATCGGGAGACGTCCAGAGGAACCCCCGAATGGAGACCATGATGCCAACGGATGAGTACCGCGGTGACCGATGGTTCACAGAAGCTGCGCGACAAGCAACGGTGGTGGAGACGATCCAGGCGATGAAGGCGGAAACGCGCGCCCAGGGCACCCCACTGGGTGAGACCGGCAGATTCAGCGACGGCGCCCTGACCCCAGACGACGAGGGCGAACTCCGATACGCTGTCACGGCCAGCGGCGGCAAGGTCATCCTTGCGTTCGGCACACCGGTTGAGTGGATCGGGATGCTTCCCCGGCAGGCCCAGGAGCTTGCTGACGCGCTCAACGAATGGGCCAGTAAGGCGTAAATGAGGACTCGGTGCCACCCGTGCGTCCCGAGGCGTGGCCGGCGTGCCGACGCGCGCCTTGCCGCTCGCCTCGCGCGAGCCTCTTCAGCAACTGCTCGGAGCTCGAGAGCCGAATGTGGCGTCGTGTCCGGCGCATCCGTGCTGCACGCTGCCAGCGCGGCTCGCCCGAAACTCCGATACACAGCCGGCAGCGTCGTGAGCTGGCTGCGGTTGCTTCGCAGATTTGGACCCGAACACCTCGGACATGGGGAAACATGAAAGCACTTGTCTTCATGCGTTATGGCGGACCAGATCAGGTCGCGTTCGCTGATACTCCTCGGCCGGTGCCCAAGCCGGACGAACTTCTCGTTCAGGTCCACGCCGCTGGCTTGAATCCGATCGATAACATGATTCCGAAAGGAACGTTCAAGCGCATCCTGCGGTTTCAGCTACCGGCCACGCTGGGTAGCGATTTGGCGGGTGTCGTCGTGGAGGTGGGAAGTGGCGTGACTCGCTTCAAGCCGGGCGATGCCGTCTTCGCCAGTATCTTCGACCTGGGCACTGGCGCTCTCGCTGAATTTGCGCTCGTGCCCGAGAACGCCGCCGCGCTCAAACCGGCAAATCTGGACTTTGTGCAAGCGGCCTCGATCCCGATGGTCGGGCTGACGTCGTGGCAAGCGCTCAAAGAGCGTGCGCATCTCAAGCCCGGCCAAAAGATGTTCATCCCGGCAGGCGCGGGCGGTATTGGCACCTTTGCGATCCAGCTCGCAAGATGCCTCGGAGCAAAGGTGGGAACGACAACTAGCACGGGAAACGTGGACCTGGTCCGGAGCCTCGGAGCTGATGAGGTGATTGATTACAAGAAGCGGGAATTTGAGGATGTGCTGCGGGACTATGATGCCGTGCTGGGCACGGTCAGGGGCGATGCGCTCGAAAAATCCCTTCGGGTTCCCACGCCCTCAGTCTGGTTCATGCGCCTGAGCTCCAAGTCGTCGAGCCAGGTGATCCAGACTTCGACGACCGTGCCGGGCGGGGGCACGATGGTGGCCGGCATCGCGCCGTTGAAGGCCAGATGCGGTGACCAGACCCCATCGTAGTCGCTCAGCCAGGCGCGCGTGACCGGGATGACGGCCGGCTCGGGGACGCCCGGGGCCACGTACTTGCGGGTCAGGGCGCTCACGGCGGCATTCGAACCGTATCCGATGACGGGCCTACGCCGCCGCGGGATGTGGTCCGCCCGGCCCAGGGCCTTGAGAAGCTTGGCGGCGGTCACGACTTTGCTGCCAACCTGGACCGGCGCGTACATCGGCGGTCCGTTGAGGGGATCGACGCACCGATAGGCCGCGCCGTTGACGAACAGGTACGACCCGGCCTCCCGCGCGTAGGGATAGGCGTAACCGAGTGCCACCAGCTGCTCGCAGGTCAGCGTCGCCGGCGGCGTACAGCCCGCCGGGTGATCCCGCTCGGCAGCGCCCGGCGTCCCCACGAGGCAAACGGCCGCGACCAAGATCGCGAGCTTCAGCCGGGATAGTGAGACCATATCTCGCCCTTTCGCACCAGCCGCGCGACAAGCCGTCCCGATCCCCGCGCAAGTGCCCGCTGCAATGTCTCGGGCGGCACTCAATCGGCCAGACTCCAGACGCTGGAGCCGCAGGCACAGCTTCACCGCCATCTCCGAGCGCCTCGAGCCCGAGCGCGTGGTCCAGATGCTCAACGCCTCCTTCGAGGTGATGGTGGAGCTCGTCCTCGAGCACAACGGCACCATCAACAAGATCACCGGCGACGCGCTCCTCATCATCTTCGGCGCCCCCCAGGAGATCCCGGACCGCGCGCGGCGGGCCATCGCATGCGCCATCGAGATGCAGAACGCCATGGCCGAGGTCAACGCCAGGAACCGAGCGCAGGGATTGCCGCAGCTCCAGATGGGCATCGGCCTGAACGAGGCGGACGTGGTCGTGGGCAACATCGGCTCGAGCCGGCGCAGCAAGTACGCCGTCGTGGGAAGCGGCGTCAACATGACCGGCCGCATCGAGTCCTACACCGTGGGCGGCGAGATCCTCGTCTCCGAATCCGTTCGCCAGGCCGCGGGCGAGGTGCTACGCATCGACGGCCAGCGCGACGTGCCGCCCAAGGGCGCCGAGGCCCCGCTCCGTCTTCTCCTCGATCAAAGCGAAGGAGGTCGTCGACAAGGACGCCGCCGTCCTGGCGCGCGCCCGGGCCGCGGCCCCGGCGAAAAAGCAGTAGCGTGGGCCGGCTCTTCGAGGCGGGTCGCAGGCCGGCGGGCGGTGGCTGGCGGGGCGCGCGTTAGCGTCCGCGCGCGGACTCACCTCCCCTGGGTGACCGCGGCGCCGAGTGTTCCGCGGCACGCGAACACGCGGGCACGCGCGAGCGCGCGGCAGTCCGCGACGACCAGCACCGCGCGGACATCCGGAAACCACTCGCCGGTGCGCGCACAGGCCTCATGACTCGTGGTCAGAGCAGTTCGCCCGCAAGTCGAGGAGTTCGGCGTCACAAGCTGCACGTGACGATGCACGCGCCGCGGCCGGACCCCTCGCAGAACTCGACTCCGTCTTCAGCGTTCACGGCGAGGCCTTCCTTGAAGGCGTCCAGCTGGACGGTCACATCGTCCTTGCAGCTCTGGACGGAGCCCGGATCACTGTCGGTGGCGCACTCGGCCTTCTTGAGGGTTGCGTAGGTGTTGCCGGCCTTCGACCAGCACGTCTTCGACCCGGCCACGGCGGCCTTGCAGAAGATGACCCACTTCGCGCAGAGAGACGAGCAGTTGTTAGTGCCGTCCAAGTCATTGGGGAAGCTGGCGCCCGCGGTGCCCTGCGCGCCCGCGGCGACGGTGGACGGTGCCGGGCCGCACGCCGCGCCCGCCGCGCCGCCGATGCTCTGGGTGTCGGCGTGTCCGGGAAGGGTCAGGACGCTCACGATGCCGAGAACGATCAGAACGCTGAGGGCTCGTCGGGCCATGGCAAGGCTCCTGTCAACCATAAGTCGGTATTCGGGCCACCCCGGGGGATCCCTCCTGTTCCCCACCGGGTTACCAGGGCGGCAGCTCGTGTCGCTCAAAGCTAGTCGAAGACGAACCCCGTGGCAAGGGAGTCGGGAAAGCTTGGCGATGGTCTGCTGAATCTGTGGCTCGGGACGCGAGAACCGGGGACGGAGGCGCGGGTGCTGAGAACGTCAACCAGGACCTCATACCGTTACCCTCAACGCGAAGGGCCCAGCGGGTCGGGATGAAGATCACCGGGCACAAGACGCGCAGCGTGTTCGATCGGTACCACATCGTGAGCCCGGGGGATCTCCAGGAGGAGGCCCGGCGGTTGGCTCTATCCTGGTATCCCCCGAATCCCGGTCAACCCACGCATCAGTCGGTTACCATCAACTCGGTGTCCAGTGAATCGGGGGCGGTACACGAGCGGATACTCCGACACCCCTGCTCGTACGGTGTCACGGGCGCCTCCGCGGCGCTGTGCAGCGAGACGGGAACGGCGCCGCTATCTGGTCTGGTGCGACCTCGATGATCGTGTTCATCATGAATTGACACTGGCCGCAGGGTGCGAAGGCACCTGTAGCCTCTCCGCATCGTCAGAATGCCGGAATCAGTTCCTTGATCTTTGCGCGGGACTGGTTGAACGGGTTGGTCTTCGAGCTGATGCGTTCGTGAAAGCTGCCGGGTTCCAGGGCTTCCCGCTCCGTCGCGTTCGTTGACGGGAACAGCGGAAGCTCCGGAATCCCGACACGTGGGGTTGCCAGAGGCACGGCGCGACCAAGGTGGGCGGCCAGCTCCACTCGCCGACCTAGGCGATGTTCCTGCCCAGGCAGACATCTCACAAGAATGGACGCACATCCTCGAGCCGCCGAATCTGTGGGAGAAGTACTTCTAGCCGCGCTACCGCGACCGCGCGATCCGCATCCGCGTCGGCGACGAGAGCATAGGAGCGTAGTCGGGATAAACGCTCTGGTTGACGTAACAGGGGGCCGGGATGGCGAGCCGGTGCTCTTCGAGATCGGGAGCGACGGCCGCGTCGTGAGCGAAGATGAGATGAAGCCGGCTGGCCTCCCCGCTTGATGTGGTGGCATAAGCTGCCCCACAACAGCACCCGCGGTCAACGCCGCAGAACGGTCGGAGGCCAGCCATGGACCATATTGATGGAATGACAGCGCGTCCCTCCCGCGCCGGTGAGTATCCTGCGTTCAGAACAGGAACCGGAGAGAGAGGAGGTCCCGAGCGATGCAGCGTATCGCGTTCGATTCGCACAAGCATTACACCCTTGCGTCAGTGGA